>Ga0123355_10001605_pt1 | contig 31564 bp, 24 predicted proteins | sample TergutEmb28metaG_3_FD_89872 | JGI IMG/M metagenome (GOLD analysis project Ga0123355, IMG submission 89872) | Embiratermes neotenicus P1 segment gut microbial communities from Petit-Saut dam, French Guiana - Emb289 P1 | ecosystem: Host-associated > Arthropoda: Insects > Digestive system > Gut ...
CTGGATATGGACGTCTACAAGGACGAGGTGTTCGGCATCGTCGGCGGCTCGGGCTCGGGCAAGTCGGTACTGCTGCGGAGCATCCTCGGGCTGCAGCGGCCGCAGGCGGGTTGCGTGCGCATCGAGGGCCAGGACATTACCCGCATGAGCTGGGCGCAGCTGCGCCACATCAAGGAGCGCTACGGGGTCGCATTCCAGCAGGGTGCCCTGTACTCGGGTCTGACCGTGCTGGAGAACGTACAGCTGCCGATGCTCGAGTACCTCGATCTCAGGGGTGGCGCACTCGATGAGCTCGCGCTGCTCAAGATCCGCCTGGTGGGCCTCGCCGAGGATGCTGCGCAGAAATACCCGTCACAGCTCTCCGGCGGCATGGTGAAGCGCGCCGCCATCGCCCGCGCGCTGGCGCTCGACCCGCCGCTGTTGTTTCTCGATGAGCCCACCTCGGGGCTCGACCCGGTGAGCGCGGCGGCCTTCGACGATCTGGTGCTCTACCTGCAGAAGCAGCTCAAGCTCACCATCGTCATGATCACCCATGATCTGGACAGCATCTTCCGTACCTGCAATCGTGTCGGGGTGATCGTGGACCGCCGCATGGAATCGGACACGCTGCAGGGCATCGTCAACCATCCTAACCGGTGGATCCAGGCCTATTTCCACGGGGAGCGGGCCCGCGCCCGCGTCGGGGAAGCCACGCATGGAGCGTGAAGCCAACTACGCCGCGGTCGGCGCGTTCGTGCTCATCGTCACGCTGCTCGGTGCGCTGTTCGTGTACTGGTATTCCGACACCCGCGAGCACCGCGACTACAACCGCTACGAGATCTACTTCAGCGGCAGCGTCAGCGGCCTCGACAAGGGTGCCGCGGTGCGCTACCTCGGCGTCGGCGTGGGTCGGGTCGTCGACATGAGGGTCGACCCACGCGACTCCAGCCGCGTGCAGGTGATCGTCGACCTCGATGCGCGCACGCCGGTCTCGCCGTACACCATCGCGGTCCTGCAGCTGCAGGGCATCACGGGCCTGCTGTACATCGACCTCGCCGAGGACCGCACCGGCAAGCGGATGTCGCCGCCGGTGGCGGGGCTGAAGTACCCGGTGATCCGCTCGGCGCCCTCGCGTTTCGACGTCTTCCTGGCGGACCTGCCGGAGCTGCTGGTCTCCGCCAACGAGGTGGTGAAGCGGGCCGACCGGCTGCTGAACGACGAGAACCTCGCGGCGGTCTCCGCCGCGGTGACCAACCTGGACAAGGCGAGCAGCCGGCTCCCGCAGACCGTGCACGACCTGAACGCGCTCATCGTCGACCTGCGCGGCGCCAGCAGCGAGCTGACCGCCTCCGCGCGCAGCGCGCGCAAGGTGATCGATTCTGCGGAGCCGGACGTGCGCGCCACGGCGCAGCGCCTGCACACCATCGCCGACCAGCTCGCCGATGCGACCGGTCAGCTCGACAAGGTCATTGTCGAGAACCGCCAGGGCATCCGCTCCTTCACCCGCAACGGGCTGCCGGAGATCGAGCGCTTCGTGCGCGAGGGGCGCGCGGCGGCGCAGGACATCAGCGCGCTCGCCATCAGCCTGCGCGAGAACCCAGAGCAGCTCCTCTATCAGCGGCCGGAACGCGGCGTGGAGATCCCGCGATGAGGCCGAAGGCAGCGGCGGCGCGCATCGTGCCGTTGCTGTGCCTGAGCTTGAGCGGCTGCTCGGGCCTGTTCCACAGCACTGCTGCGCCCGAGCAGACCTATTTTCTGCGGGCGCTGTCCGGCACCGGCGCGGCTGCCACCGCCGCACCTGACGGCAGCAAGGTAACGCCAACCGCCGCGGGCGTATCCGTGCGGGTCGGGCGCCCGAGCGCTGCGCCGGGGCTCGCGACGCCGCGCATCATGCTGGTGCAGGCCGATCACCGCATGAACTTCTATGCCGCCAGCCGCTGGCCGGTTGCGGCACCGGACCTCCTCGAGGCGCTCGCCGTGCAGACGCTCCGCAGCTCGGGGGCCTGGGCCTCGGTCGAGGATTCCGCCAGCCCGTTCCCGTCCGACTACCTGCTGCACTTCGTCGTGCGGCGCTTCGAGGCGGACTACACCGAAGGCGGCCCGGCACCGGTGGTGCACGTGGTGCTCGACTGCACCCTCGGCCGCCGCGAGGGGCGCGTGGTGATCGCAGCGTTCGTCGCCTCCGGGACCGCCCCGGCCGCGGCGAACCGCCTCGGCGACGTGGTCGCCGCGTTCGAGCAGGCCACCGGCGCAGCGCTCAGTGCCCTGTCGCAGCAGGCCACACAGGTGGCGCGTGGCGATGCGCCACGCGCCGCTCAGAACGCGGCGAGCCCGGCGCCTTCCAGCAGCCGGTAGGGTGGGCAAGCGGCGGTTTCAGGCCGAGCGCGAGGCGGCCTCGTCGGCGTCGCGCAGCAGGTGCGCGAACGGGGCGCCGCCGCCGGCCTGTTGGGCGAGGAGCGTCAGCAGCTCCTCGGCGGTGCAGGGCTCGCCGAACAGCCGTCCCTGGCCATAGTTGCAGGAGTTGCTGCGCAGGAACTGCAGCTGCCGGCGCGATTCGACGCCTTCGGCGATCACTTCCATCCCCAGGCTCCGCCCCATCTCGATGATGGTGCGCACGATGGTTGCATCGCCCGCATCGTCGGTCGCGTTACGCACGAACGACTGGTCGATCTTGAGCGTGCCGATCGGAAACTGCTGCAGCGCCGACAGCGAGGAGTAGCCGGTGCCGAAATCGTCGATCGACAGGTGCAGGCCCATGGCATACAGCTCATCCAGCAGGCGTACGGTGCGCTGCGGATCGGCCATGAGCGTGGTCTCGGTGATCTCCAGCTCGATGGCGGTCGGCGACACGTGGTGGCGGCGGAACACCGAACGGCAGCGCAGGATGAAGCTCGCCTGGCGCAGCTGCTTGAGCGACAGATTGAGCGAGATGCGTCCGGGGTCGCCCCCCTGTTGCTGCATCTGGCGGTAGTCGAGACACACCCGGTTCAGCACCCACTCGCCGATGTCCAGGATCAGGTTGGTCTCCTCGGCCAGCGGGATGAATTGCGACGGCGGGATATCGCCGTGGCCGGGCAGGCGCCAGCGCAGCAGCGCTTCCGCGCCGATGATGCGTCCGGTGCGCAATTCCACCTTGGGTTGGTAGCGGATCTCGAGCTCATCGCGCTCGAGGGCGCGGCGCAGCTTGCTCTTGAGCATCAGCCGCTCGACCGCCGCGGCGTTCATCTCGGGCGAATAGAAGGCGAAGGTGTTGCCGCCGTTCTGCTTGGAGTAATACATCGCCGCATCGGCGTTGCGGATCAGGTCGATGACGTTCTCGGCATCGCGCGGGCAGAAGGCGATGCCGACGCTCGCGGTCAGGAACACCTCGTGCTGATTGAGCTGGAAGGGGCGGCACACCTCGGTGAGCAGCGAGCGTGCCAGCTGCGCGACGGGTGCGCGGTTGTCGGCGTCCGCCGGCAGCCCGTCCACGAACAGCGCGAACTCGTCCCCGGCGAGCCGTCCCACCACCGTCTCCCTGGGCACCGCACGCGTCAGGCGCTCGGCCAGCACCTCCAGCACCCGGTCACCGGCGCCGTGGCCGAAGGTGTCGTTGACCTCCTTGAAGCGATCCATGTCCAGGTACAGCACCGCCACCACCTGGCCCGAGCGCAGAGCGCGTGCAATGGTCTGCTGCAGCACGTGGTGAAACTGCATGCGGTTGGGGATCTTGGTGAGCGCATCGTAACGGGCGAGATAGCGGATGCGGCGCTCGGCGCGCTTGCGATCCGTGATGTTGCGCGCCACGAAGATATTGCCCTGGAACTGCGGGTCGTCGCTGCCGATGCGCGAGCCGGTGAGTGACACCGGGATCGTCTGCCCGGCGCGGGTGCGCACCACCGTCTCACGCGTCTCCTGCGACGCCTGCAGCAGGTCGAAATTGGCGCGCTCGCGCTCCTCGAGCAGCGCGAGGATGCCGCGGCCGAGCAACTCCTCCTCGCTGAAGCCGAGCAGCTTGCAGGCGGCGGTGTTGGCCACCTTGATGACCCCGTCCGGGGAAGTGACGAACACCGCATCGGTCATGCTGTTGAGCACGCTGTGCAGGTAGTTCTTGTTGACCGTGGACTGACGCAGCCGCGCCCGCATGCGCTCGAGCGCCTGCTGCAGGTCTCCGAGCACGTCGCGCCGCTGCACCTCGAAGGGGCGGGTGTAATCGCCCTGGCCGATGCGCTCGGCGCTGCGGATCAGGGAATCCAGCGGATGGTGCAGGTGAGTGAGCGCGCGCCACACGAGCGCCGCGGCGAGCAGCGCGCCGCCGGTCGCGAGGGCGAGCGTCAGCCACCAGGTGAGGCGGGCGCGCTGCGCGGTGGCCGGTTCGAGCCGCCCGATGAGACTCACGCCCGGCACCGGCGCCGCCTGTCCAAGTATCACCGTGAGGCTGGCGAGCGTCTCGGGCGTAACCGCGCCGGGAATGTTCTCGACCAGGGTGCGCACCGGCGCGGTCGCCTGGGCGCTGAGCGCCCCGGGTGTCACGGCCGTACCGCGGTGCCACTCGAACAACGTCCCTCCGGAGCGCGAGGTGACCTTGATGCCCGCCACGGTATCGTCGTCCATGAACGGCTGCAGACGCTGCGCCAGTGCGCTCGCGTCCCTGGCACGCACCGCGCCGGCGATCGAGTCGGCGGCGTGCGCCGCGACGCTGCGCGCCCGGGCCGCGAGCTCAGGCTCGGTACGCTCGCGCGCGGCGTGCTCGGCGAGAGCGGCCAGGGAACGTGTATCGGCCGCGTGACGCACGGCAAACAGCGCCGCGACCGCAACGGCCGCGATCAGGACGACCAGGAAGGTCGCTCCGACGTACTTGAGCTTGAAGGCGGCGGCAGTCAAACGCGTGCCCGCGCGGTGATCCCCGTGTCTTTTGGGGAACGATATTAACCGCCCGTCGGGACTGAAGGCTACCGGGCAGGGTCAGTTTCCCGACCAGACTCTCTTTATATGCACGCGCATCAACCCGCGCATGGTCGCCATGGGATCGGCGGTGGCCGCAAAAATGGGCGGCCGGCGCCGCAGCATCTGCCAGCTCTCACTGCGCAGCACCTGGCGCAGGTACTCGATGTTGCGGTCGATGGCATCGAGGTAAGGGTTGCGGCCGTCGAACAGGATCTCAAGGTGCCGGTAGGCCCCGCGGAAGTCCCCGTCGAGGCGCTTGCTGCGCACCTCGTTGACGAACTCGGGCGTCTGGCGCAGCAGGTCCAGCCCCGAGGCGTATTTCACCTGTGGGTTGCCCGCGCCCTCGGGCAACGCAACACCCCCCACCACGAACTCCGCGTACAGCCGGTCGCGGCACTTCTCCAGATAACAACGGTCGGCCATCTGCGCGATCATGTCGGCGGTGCCGAGCAGGTGCCCCACCGTGATGTCGCGGGGGTCTGCGACCCTGGCCTCGATGTCCCTGAATGGCACCTCGTAGCCGGTGAAGTGGATGATCTCGCTCGCCACCGGCACCCAGGCACCGAAGCCGAGGACCGGCAGATACTCCTCGAGGAAGCGTGCGCCGCGCGACACGTGCGTGCGGGTGAATTCGGCGCCGTTGCGCGAATCGAGGTCGTCGGCGCGGCGCAGGTAGCCCACATCGTGGAACAGCCCGGTGAGCAGTCCGATGGTGGCGCGCGCACCGCCGAGGCGGCTGGCATCGTCCTGCTGCCGCTCGTAGCCGACCAGCAGTCGGGCGAGCGCCAGCGTGATGTCGAGAGTGTGCTGGCGGTCGTGGTACACGGTGTCCACGCCGTGATAACCGGGGACCTGGCCGGCGAACAGCCGCTCGAAGTGCGCGAACGCGCGCGCCAGGGGCTCCAGGGACATTCCCGGCCAGGTCGGCCGGTAGAGCGTCTGCACCGCAGCGAGCACCGCCTGCGGGGAGCTGACCTGCACGCTGTTGGTGACGTCGAAATCGCTGCGCCGGGTGTTGGTCATTCTTGCGGGCGACTCGACCTGGCCCTGACCCCCAGTGTAGGCAGGTCAGGGCGTCGCCCGCCGCGACACGGCGCACAGTTTGACCCCCCGTTCACGCGGCCGCACCCGCGGCGTCGATGCCATGCTGCCTGAGCAGGGCACGCACGTCGGGACGGCGCCCGCGAAACTCGATGAACGCCTCGAGGGCATCGCGACTGCCGCCGCGGCTGAGGATGGCATCGAGGAAGCGCTGGGCCGTGGTGGGGTCGAACACGCCGCGCTCCTCGAACGCCGCGAACGCATCCGCCGCCAGCACCTCGGCCCATTTGTAGCTGTAGTAACCGGCGGCGTAGCCACCGGCGAAGATGTGTCCGAAGCTGTTGGGGAAGCGGTTCCATTCGGGTACCGGCACGACCGCCAGCGCGTGCCTGACCTCGCGCAGGATCTCGAGGATCCGCCCGCCGCGTTGCGGGGAGTACTCGGCGTGGATGCGGAAATCGAACAGCGCGAACTCGAGCTGCCGCACCATCGACAGGCCGGCGTGAAAGCTGCGCGTGGCGATCAGGCGCGCCTGCTGATCCGCAGGGAGCGGCGCGCCGCTGTCGAAGTGCCCCGAGATGCGCTGCAGCACGTCCGGGTGCCAGGCGTAGTTCTCCAGGAACTGACTCGGCAGCTCCACCGCGTCCCAGGCGACCCCGTTGATCCCGGCGATGCTCGGGTAGTCGACCCGCGTGAGCAGGTGATGCAGCCCGTGGCCGAACTCGTGAAACAGCGTCACGACGTCGTCGTGCGTCAGCAGCGCCGGCCGCTCCGCCCCGGGCGGCAGAAAGTTGCATACCAGGTACGCCACCGGCAGCGCCGCCCCCGAGGACAGGCGTTTCCTGCCGACACACTCGTCCATCCAGGCGCCGCTGCGCTTGTTGGGTCGGGCGTAGGCGTCGAGGTAGAAGCTGCCGATCGCCGCTCCGCCCGCGCCGGTGATGTCGAAGAAGCGCACGTCCGGATGCCAGACTGCCACGCCCGAGCGCTCGCGGATGCGCACCGCGAACAGCCGCTCGGCGACCTCGAACAGTCCGCCGAGCACTCGCGGCAGCGGAAAGTACGGCCGCAGCGCTTCCTGCGACACGCTGAAGCGCTCGCGCTGCAGCCGCTCGGCGTAGAAGCCGACGTCCCACGCGGCGAGCCTGCGGCTGGCGAACGCTGCCAACTCCGCGAACTCCGCCTGTGCCGCTGCGTGCGCCGCCGCGGCGAGCTCACGCAGGAATCCGAACACCTCATCGACGCTGTGCGCCATGCGCGTGGCGAGTGCGTACTGCGCGTAGTTGGGGAAATCCAGCAGCTGCGCCGCCTCGTGTCTGCGCCTGAGGATCTGCTCCATCACCGCCGAATTGTCCCAGCGGCCCGCGGTCGGACCCTGGTCCGAGGCGCGCGTCGACCAGGCTTCGTAGAACGCGCGGCGCAGCCTCTCGGACTCGGCATCCGTCACGACCGCCACGTAGGTCGGCTGGTCGAGGCTGAGCACCCAGCCGCTCCGCTGCTGCTCGTGCGCGCGGCGGCGCGCCTGCTCGATGAGCATCTCGTTGAGGCCGCGCAGCTCGGACGGGTCGCTGACGTGCCAGCTCCAGCTGTTGGTGGCATCCAGCACGTTCTCCTCGAACTTCGCCTGCAGTTGCGCGAGCTCCAGCATCGCGCTCTTGAAACGCTCCTTACGCTCGGCCGGGAGTCCCACGCCGGCGAGGCGGAAATCGCGCACCGCGTGCTCGATGAGCCGCCGCTGCACCGGGGCGAGCGCTGCGCCCTCCTGCGCGGCGATGGTGCGATAGGCGCGGTAGAGCGGTTCACTCTGCGCGAGATCGGTCTGATACGCCGACAGCAGCGGCAGACAGGCGTTGTAGCCGACGCGCAGCGCCTGAGAGTTCAGCACGGCGTTGAGGTGGCTGACCGGCGACCAGGTGCGCGCGATGCGGTGATGCAACTCCTCGAGCGGCTCCACCACCGTGGCGAAGGTCGGGTCGGCGACGCTGGCGAGCTCGCCGATGCGCGCACGGTTCACGCTCAGCAGCTCCCGCACCGCCGGCTCCACGTGTTCGGGGCGGATCCGCATGAACTGCGGCAGTGGTTCCTGGCCAAGTAAGGGGTTGTCCATGCGCTTCCCGTTCCTTGATGCGGCCGCCATTGTAGCGGCCCCGCCCCGGGGCGCGGTGGGCTGCCGGGCCGCGCGTCCCAGGCCCCCGTGTCCCATGTAACATGGCCTGCGCGACGCTTGGCGAGGGCGACATGGCGGAGACATTCGATCTGATCGTGATAGGCGGCGGCAGCGGGGGCCTCGCTGCCGCGCAGCGGGCCGCCGAGTACGGGGCGCGGGTGGTGCTCGCGGAGAGGGACCGCCTCGGGGGCACCTGCGTGAACGTCGGCTGCGTGCCGAAGAAGATCATGTGGAACGCCGCCGAGCTCGGGGGCGCGCTGCACGACGCCGCCGACTACGGCTTCGACCTCGAGGCGCGCGGTGTCGACTGGCCGTCGCTGAAGCACAAGCGCGACGCCTACATCGAGCGGCTCAACGGGCTCTATGCCGCGAACCTCGCCAAACGGGGCGTCGAGGTGATTCGTGCCCGTGCCAGCTTCCTCGACGCGCGCAGCGTAACGGCCGCCGGCCGCACGCTGCGGGCCGAACATATCCTCATCGCTACCGGGGGTCGGCCGCGGCTGCCGGCGATTGCGGGCGTGGAGCTCGGCATTACCTCCGACGGCTTCTTCGAGCTTCCTGCACGTCCGCGGCGCGCCGCGGTTGTGGGCAGCAGCTACATCGCCCTCGAGCTCGCCGGCATCTTCGCCGGCCTCGGTACGGACACGACCCTGGTGCTGCGCGGCGACACGGCCCTCAAGACCTTCGACGACATGCTCGGCGAGGCGGCGCTTACCATGCTGCGCGCGCAGGGCGTCGACATCGTCACCCACGCCACGCCTGCAGCACTGAGCGCTGCACACCATGGCGCGCGCACGCTGCAGACACGCGACGGCCGACGCCTGGGTCCCTTCGACTGCGTGCTGTGGGCCATCGGCCGTGCGGCGGCGGTGCAGGATCTCGCGCTGGCCAGGGCGGGCGTGGGTCTCGACGTGCAGGGCTTCATACGCAACGACAAGTACCAGGTGAGCAACGTGCCTGGCATCTATGCCGTCGGCGATGTATCCGGGCACGCGCAGCTCACGCCAGTGGCGATCGCGGCAGGCCGGCGTCTGTCAGATCGGCTGTTCGGCGGCCAGACCGGCCGGCACCTCGACTACGAGAACATTCCGACCGTGGTGTTCGGCCATCCGCCGCTCGGTTCCGTCGGGTTGTCGGAGAAGGCGGCGCGCGAGCGCCACGGCGACGAGCACGTCACCGTGTTCCGCGCGAGCTTCGTGCCGCTCTATCACGCCCTGACGACGGCCAAGCCGCGCTCGGAAATGAAGCTCGTCACCGCGGGTGCGCAGCAGCGCATCGTCGGGCTGCACGTGGCGGGGCAGGGGGCGGACGAGATGCTGCAGGGGTTCGCGGTCGCGGTACGCATGGGAGCGACGAAGAAGGATTTCGACGACACGGTCGCGATCCATCCGACCTCTGCGGAGGAATTCGTGACAATACGCTGAAGACGGCAAGCGCAATTTCCTGGGGTGGTCAAATCGCTTCCCTGAGTGCGGCCAGCACGCTGGCCGTCGCCGGCCGCACGCCGCGCCAGAGTTGGAAGGACTCGGCGGCCTGCTCGACCAGCATCCCGAGGCCCTGGAAGGCACCGGCGCACCCCGAGCGCTCCGCCCATTTGACGAATGCGGTCGCGGACCTCCCATAGGCGAGGTCGTAGCAGACGGTGTGCCTGCCGATGGCGCCCAGCGGAACGGGCGGAATGGCGCCGGCAAGACTCGCCGAGGTGGCGTTGATGATGAGGTCATACGGCATGTCGCCGACGCAGGCGAAGCCCACGCCCTGAATGGTGCCCAGGTGGGCGAAGGCAGCCGCCAGGGCCGCGGCGCGCTCGGGGGTGCGGTTGGCGATCACCACCGTTGCCGGCGCGAGCTCGACAAGCGGCGCCAGCAGGCCGCGGGTCGCGCCGCCGGCGCCGAGAATGAGCAGGCGCCGCCCGCGGATGCCGAGCCCCAGGTTGTCGCACAGGTCGCGCACCAGGCCGACGCCGTCGGTGTTGTCGCCGACGAGAACACCGCCCTGCAGCGCGAGAGTGTTGACCGCGGCGGCATGTGCGGCCCGGGCGGTCAACTCGTGCGCCACGTCGACTGCGGCGATCTTGTGCGGCAGCGTGATGTTGAGGCCGCGCCCGCCAGCGGCGAAGAACCCGCGCGCCCGCTCGGCAAATTCTGCCGGCGCGACATCGTAGATCTGATAACTGATGGCCTCGCCGGTCTCGCGCGCGAACATGGCATGAATGAACGGCGAGAGGCTGTGCGCCACCGGGTGGCCGAAGACCCCGTACCGGTCCGGCTCGGAACTCATGCGGAGGATTGTGGCAGGACACGCGCACTGCTGCCGCCGCCCTCGCCCACGGCGAGACAGGCTTGCAGCTCCGGCAGCCACACCCGCATGCGCTCCAGGGTGAGCCACGGCGGGTTGACGATGAGGAGCCCCGAGCCGTTGAGCGCCACGCGCGAGTCACGCGGATACAGCCACAGCTCGCTCGCCAGGACGGGCGCCCGCAGTACCTGTGCGCAGGCGGCCTGCCAGGCGTGCGTGGCGCGCTCTTCTTTGATGGGGTACCAGGCGGCGAGCACGCCGGTCGGGAAGCGCCGCAGCCCTTCGCCGAGTGCCGCGGTGACCTGTGTGAAGTCCTGAGCTGTCTCCTCGTACGGCGGATCGATGAATGTGAGGCCGCGCCGCTCCGGTGGCGGCAGGCAGGCTTTGAGCTGCGCGAAGCCATCGCCCCGCGCGACGCGTACGCGCGGACCGGCCTCGCGCGCCGCTGCGAGCGCAGCGACCGCCTCGCCGAGCGCGTGCACCTCTGGGCCGAGCCGCTCGACGAGCACCGCGCGATCCTGCCCGCGCAGCGCGCTCACCGCGATCAGCGGCGAGCCGGGGTACAGGTGCTCGCGGCCAGGGCCGGCGCGAAACTGCCCGATGAGCAGCGCGTACTGGAGGAGCTCCTGCGCCGCGTGCTTCGCCCGCAGGAAGCGCCCGACACCGGCCGCCGACTCCGCCGACGGGCTCGAGAGATCGTAGCTGCCGCGGCCCGCATGGGTGTCGAGGAAGAGAAAGCCCTTGTCCTTGTTCTTCAGCGCCGTGAGCAGCGCGAGCAGGGCGACGTGCTTGTGAATGTCGGCGAAGTTGCCGGCGTGGAAGCTGTGGCGGTACTTCATCGGCGGCGGCGCCTCAGTGGCGGCTACAGCCCTGGAGCCCGTATTCGTACGGGAAGAGCGGGGCGTTCGCACCGCGATCGCCTGCCGGCCATGGATAGGACAATCGGCCCGTGAAGGGAAAATTAACTTCTCCGGAAGGCTTGCGGAACAGGACGTCGGCGAGACCGCCGCCCTCGGTCCCCGGCAACCAGGCCACCGCGAACGCGTTGGCAGCATCGATCTCGGGCGTCACCACCCGTACCCGCCCCGTGACGAACACCGCCACGACCGGAATTCCCGCGTGACGCAGGCGCTGTAACAGCGCCAGGTCGGCCTCCACCGGCGCTGCGCCCGTACGCATGTCAGCGCTCGCGCCCGCGAAAGATGCTGGCGGCGCAACCGCGTCCGCAGCGGCTTCGGGCGACGGGCGCTGCATATCGACTTCATGACCGTCATCGGTCGGGCCCCGGTATTCCAGCGATCTGAGGTCGCCGTGCCATTCGGCATACGGGCTCTCGCCGAACACCACGATGGCGGCATCGGGTCTGCTCTGGAAACTGCCATCCGCACTCAATGTGGCTGTGCCTCCGGCGGCCGTCACCGCGGCCCGGATGCCCGCGAAGATGGAGGTCGCGCCCGGAAAGTCAGCGTTCGTGTTTTCGGTACCCTGCCAGGTCAGGCTCCAGCCTCCTGTCTGTTTGCCGATGTCGTCGGCCGCATCGCCGGCCACGAGCACGTTGGCTCGCGGGGACAGCGGCAGGAGACATTGCTCATTCTTCAGCAGGACCAGCGATTTGCGGACGGCTTCGCGGGCCACCGCACGGTGCGCCGGCGCGCCGATCTCGGCGGTCCGGTTCGCAAGTGGCCGCGAAGAAGGACGCCCCTTTTCAAACAGGCCGGCCCGCAGCTTCAGCCGCAAAATCCGTGCAACCGCATCATTGATTCGTGACAACGGAATGTCTCCGGCGCGCACCTGCGCCACCGTGTTCTGCAGAAAAGCCCGCCACTGATCGGGAACCATGATGAGATCAATGCCGGCATTGATCGCCTGCGCACACCGGTCCTTCGAACAGCCCTGCACCTCCTCGATACCGTCCCAGTCACTGACCACCACCCCGTCAAAGCCCATCTGTCCCTTCAGCACGTCGGTCAGCAGATGCCGCTGGCCGTGCATCTTGACTCCCTGCCAGCTGTTGTAGGAGACCATCACGGTCTGCACACCCGCCTGAATGGCTGACACATATCCCTGCCCATGGACGCCCAACAGCTCGCGTTCGGAAGACACGTTGTTGCCGCGGTCGATGCCTTGTTGTGTCCCACCGTCGCCCACAAAGTGCTTGGCGGTCGCCACGATGTGGCCGGCATCGAGAAACGCAGAGGTCCCGGCGACGCCCTGCAGACCCTGCACCATGCGACCTGCGTAGAGGCGCACGATGTCGGGCCGCTGCGAATACCCTTCATAGGACCGGCCCCAACGGCTGTCGCGAACGACAGCCACCGTGGGCGCGAAAGTCCAATCGATTCCGGTGGCCGCAACCTCGCGGGCAGTCGCTGCGCCGATGCGCTCGATGAGATCGGGGTCGTGAGCGGCTCCCAGTCCGACGTTATGGGGGAACAGCGTCGCTCCGAACACGTTGTTGTGTCCATGGACCGTATCGGTCCCCCAGATCACCGGGATGGCCGGAGCGCCACCGCTCGTGTCCATGGACGCGTCGTAGTATTGATCGGCGAGGGCGACCCACTCTGAAATTGCAGCGTGCTTGTGGTCAGCGGGGAAGGCGCCGCCGCCGTTGAGGACCGATCCGAGCCGGAACTTTCGCACGTCATCGGGCGTGGCGTGACGGATGTCGGCCTGGATCATCTGCGCGACCTTCTGCTCGAGTGTCAGCTTGCCCAGCAGCTCGACGATGCGGGACTCGATCCGCGGATCCCTGGGAACCCTGTTCACGACCGCGGGCCAGGTGACCTTCGATGCCACAGGCTGCTGCCGGGCGAGCATTGCATCCGGCGGGCGGTCCGCTGCAGCGGCGGCCGGCCCGCAGCAAGCGACCAACACCAGAGCAAGCAGGCCGCGCCGCAGGCATGACTCGAGGATCACGGCCATGTCAGCCGGTGCAAATGCGGTAGTCAAACTGAGGTGCGCGTCTACTTTAGGCCGCGGATCCGTCCGGGCGGTGCGGCTGACTTGCGCGCCTTGCCCGTGGCATCTTTGCCGGTCGCGGCCTTGGCGCCGCGGCGTGGCTTGCGGCCGGCGTGCGCGGAGGCCTTGGGCCTGCCGGAGTGTGCCCGGCTGCGTGACACGGTGGCGGCACGCGCCGCCGGGGATGTCGTCTCGGCTGCGCTGGCTGCGGGGCGCGCCGCCGGCTTTGCCGCCTTCCTGCGCGCGCCGCCCGAGCGGCGCGCGCCCGCCGCCTCTGCGGCCTGCGCGCCATCGCCGTCCGCGCCGGGTGTCGCGGGTGCGGCGGCGGGCGTCGCGCCCCTGCGGAAGCGCCCGAAGCGCGCGCCGCGCTCAGGCGCCGCTGCGAGCAGCGCCCGGCATTCCTCGAGCGTGAGCGTCTTCGGGTCACGGTCCTTCGGAATCTTGGCGTTCTTCTTTTTGTCGGTGATGTAGGGGCCGTAGCGGCCGTTCAGGACCTGGATACCTTCAGCGGGGAAGTCCTGGATGATGCGATTGGCGTCGGCTTCCTTCTTGAGGCGAATGACCTCAAGCGCCCGCTCGAGCGTCACGGTGTACGGGTCATCCTCCTTCAGCGAGGCATACTTGCTGCCGTACTTCACGTACGGACCGAAGCGCCCGACGTTGGCGACGATGGTCTCGCCCTCCGGTGTCTCACCGAGCGTGCGCGGCAGCTTGAACAACTCCATCGCGTCCGCGAGCGTGATCGAGTCCATTTTCTGTCCGGGGCGCAGCCCGGCGAAGCGCGGCTTCTCCTCGTCGTCCTTGGTGCCGATCTGTACGAACGGGCCGTAGCGCCCCATGCGCACGGTGACCGGCTTGCCGCTCGCGGGATCCTTGCCGAGCTCGCGCGCCTGCGCCACCTGCTCGCGCGTCACGGTGCGCTCGATCCTGTCGACCTGGCGGATGAACGGCTTCCAGAACTTATCGAGCGGCGTGGTCCACTCTTCCTCGCCGCGCGACACCGCGTCCAGCTCGTCCTCCATCGCCGCGGTGAAGCCATATTCGACGTAGCGGTGGAAGTGGTGCGTGAGGAAACGGTTGACGATCTTGCCGATGTCGGTGGGCACGAAGCGCCGGTTGTCCATCTCGACGTATTCACGATCCTGGAGCGTGGAGATGATGGTGGCGTAGGTGGACGGGCGGCCGATGCCATGCTCCTCGAGCGCCTTCACCAGCGAGGCCTCGCTGTAGCGCGGCGGCGGTTCGGTGAAGTGCTGCGACGCGGCGAGCGCCGTGAGACCCACGCGGTCGCCTTCCCGCATCGGCGGCAGCACGTGATCGGTCTCGTCGGCCTTGGCGTCGTCGCTCCCTTCCTGGTACACGGCGATGTACCCGGCCTTGACCAGGGTCGAGCCGTTGGCGCGCAGCAGATGCCGCGCCGGTCCATCCGCGCCCGCCAGCATGTCGACCGCCACGGTGTCGAACACCGCGTGACTCATCTGCGAGGCGACCGCGCGCTTCCAGATGAGCGCGTACAGCCGGTAGAGATCGTCGTCGATCCTGCCCTCGACGTCGGCCGGCGTGATGGCCGCCGAGGTCGGGCGAATCGCCTCGTGCGCCTCCTGCGCATTCTTCGACTTGGTCTTGTAGATGCGCGGCTCCTCGGCCACTTCGTGCTGGCCGTAGAGCCGCGCGGCGACCGCGCGAATCTCGCGCACCGCCTCCGCGGCGAGCGACACCGAGTCGGTACGCATGTAGGTGATCAGGCCGACGCTGCCCTCGCCGATGTCCAGGCCCTCATAGAGCTGCTGTGCCAGACGCATGGTGCGGCGGGCATTGAAGCCGAGCTTGCGGGCGGCCTCCTGCTGCAGGGTGGAGGTGGTGAAGGGCGGCGCGGGACTGCGACGCCGCTGTTTGCGGTCGATGGCGAGCACAGCTAAGGTCCCCGCCGCGCCGTCCACGGCGCCCGCGGCCGTCCGCAGCGTGGCCTCGACCTCGCGGGCCGCTCGCTCGCTCGTGAAGCTGAACTGCTCGACCTTCTGGCCGCGGTACTCGAGCAACTTCAGTGGAAACGCCTGGCCGGAGTGCGCGCCCTCGCCCTCGACGGTCCAGTACTCCTGCGCGACGAACGCGGCGATCTCCTCCTCGCGCTCGCAGATCATGCGCAGTGCCGGGCTCTGCACGCGCCCCGCGGACAGGCCACGCCGCACTTTCTTCCACAGCAGCGGGGAGAGATTGAACCCGACCAGGTAGTCGAGCGCGCGGCGCGCCTGCTGCGCGTTCACCAGCTCGAGCGACAGGCCGCGCGGCCGCTCCACCGCCGCGCGAATCGCGTTGCGCGTGATCTCGTAGAACGCCACCCGATGCACGTCCTTGCCGTCGAGCTGGCCGCGCGAGTCGAGGATTTCCTTGAGGTGCCAGGCGATGGCCTCGCCCTCGCGGTCGGGGTCGGTGGCGAGGTACAGCGCCCGGGACTTGCCGAGCGCGCGCGCGATGGCGGCCAGGTGGCGCTCGTTCTTCTCGAGCACCTGGTACTTCATGGCGTAGCCATTGTCGGGATCGACCGCGCCCTCCTTGGGCACCAGATCGCGTACGTGCCCGTAGGAGGCGAGCACGTCGAAGTCCCGCCCGAGGTATTTCTTGATCGTTTTGGCCTTGGCGGGGGATTCGACGATGACCAGGTTGTCTGCCATGACTTAGCGGAAAAACGCTCCCTGAAACAAAAAACCGCGGGCGAGCCGCGGACCTGACTCAACGACGCGCCGGTCCGCCTCAGTGCGGCGCATTGACCCGTGCCGCCAACACCAGGCTGCCGAGCCGCTCGACCGCCAGCTCCTGTCCGGGCTGACTGGAGAGCACCATGAGCACCACCCATTTGAGCTGCTCAGTGTCGGGCTCGTCGGCATCGAGGGCGAGCATGCGCTCGATCACGAGCTCGCGCTGCTGCACGGTCAGCACGCGGGCGCGCTCCATGCTGAGCAGCAGTCCGCGGCATTCGGTCGACAGCCGCGCGAGCTCGCCGTCGGTGAATACTCGCACCGCGCCGGCCTGCCCCACCGCCTGCGCTGCGGGCAGCTCGTGCCCGAAAGCGAGATCGGTGAGCCAGTCGAGCGCCCGCTCCACCTTGGCCGGCGCGAAACCGGCGCCCTCGAGGTCGCGCGCCAGATGCTCGCGCTGCGGCACCTCGGCCGTCTCATCGAGCATGTAGCGGTCGAAGACGTAGATCAGGATGTCAAGAACGCTGCCAATCGTCATGCGTCAAGGTATTCGGCCATAACGGCCGCCCGGGAGAGCCGCCACACGCCCTTCGAGCTCCAGTATCAGCAGCATGGAGGCTACCGACTCACCCGGCAGGTGCGTGCGCGCGACGAGAACATCAAGGGTCGCGGGTTCAAAGCCGAGGGCATCTAACAGCATTTCATACTCCTTGTCCAATTCGGCGGGCTTCGCGTCCCCGCCGGGTGTCATCGTAAGTTGCTCTTTTGCAAGAGGAAACTTGATCTCGGACAGCACATCCGCCGCCTCCTCCACGAGCTTGGCGCCTTGGCGGATGAGTTGGTGGCAGCCGCGCGAGAGGGGACTGTGAATCGATCCGGGTATGGCAAACACCTCGCGGCCGTATTCCCCCGCGAGGCGTGCGGTGATCAGCGAGCCGCTCTTGCGCGCCGCCTCGACCACCAGTGTGCCGAGCGACAGTCCGCTGATGATGCGATTGCGCCGCGGGAAGTGGCAGCGCTGCGGTGGCGTACGCGGCGGAAACTCCGACACCAGCGCACCGCTCGCCGCGATGCGCGCGGCGAGCCCGGCATGCTCGGCGGGGTAGATGCGGTCAAGCCCGGTGCCGCACACGGCCACGGTCAGTCCGCCGGCTGCGAGTGCCCCTTCGTGACTCGCCGCATCGATCCCTAAGGCAAGGCCGCTGGTCACCGTCAATCCCGCGCGCGCGAACCACCGGGCGAACGCGCGCGCCGTGGCCAGCCCGCCCGGAGTCGGACTGCGCGAGCCGACCATAGCGAGCTGCGGGGAGGCAAGCGCCTCGACCGACCCGAGCACGTACAGCGTCGCGGGTGCGCCGGAGATCTCCCGCAGCAGCGGCGGATACTCCGCATCACTGCAGAGCAGGATGCGGGCGCCGCTCGCGCGCAACCAGGCGAGGTCGGCGGCGAGTGCGGACTCGTCGGGCGCGCCGAGGAATGCCCGCGTGGCAGGGGGCAGCTCCAGCGCGCGCGCGCTGCGCGGCTCGAGCGCGCGTTCCGGCTCGCCGCCTGCGGCTTCGAGCAGTGCCTTGAGGTGCCCGCAGTTGAGTGCAGGGGTTCGCGCCAGCACGGCGCGCGCGCGGCTCGGCTCCATGGAGCGCGAGCATACGGGAAGTGCGCCCGCCGCCGCGCGGCGCAAACGACACGCAAGAATGCTCTACCGCCGCCGCCCCCGGGCACGGTGGCGGCAAGCGGCTGGCCCATTGCGCGAAGTGGAGCGCAGACCTGCGCCCGGGATTGCAGGCGTTATACTGGCCTGACGCCCTGCAGCACACGATTCAATGTCGACTTCGTGCGCTGGATCTGGGGCTCTTCGCCCCCATAGAAGCACCATGGCCCGACGAACCATTCTGGAATATCCCGACCCCCGCCTGCGCACCAAGGCGCAGCCGGTGACCCGTTTCGACGCGACGCTCGGCACGCTCATCGACGACATGCTCGAGACCATGTACGCCGCCCCGGGCATCGGCCTCGCCGCCACGCAGGTGGACGTGCACCAGCGCGTGGTGGTCATCGACATCTCCCCGGAGCACAACGAGCCGCTGGTGCTCGTCAATCCCGAGATACTCGAGCGCGAGGGCGAAGCGAGCAGCGAGGAAGGGTGTCTCTCCGTGCCCGGGATCTTCGATGAGATCCGCCGGGCCACCTCGATCCGCTTGCGCGCCCAGGACCGCAACGGCGAACGCTTCGAACGCAATGTCGACGGGATCCTCGCGGTGTGCATCCAGCACGAGATGGATCACCTCCAGGGCAAGCTGTTCGTCGACTACCTCTCGGACCTCAAGCGCGAGCGCATTCGCAAGAAACTCGACAAGGACCGCCGCGAGCGCTCGTCGAAGGCGCCCGCCAGCGCGGGCGGCAAGGCCCGCCGCGCGTATTAATCAATGGGAAAAAGCCGCCTGCGGCGCTTTTTCGGAACGTGGCTTCGGTTTCGCCGGCAAAAGGCGTGGCCCTTGCCGGCTGCTCACTGCCGGGGTCACGGTTGCGCGTAGCGTTTGCCGGCACGCCGCCGTTCGCGCTGCCAGCTCTCGCGGCGCTGTGCGCGCAGCACGACGTCGTCGGAGTCCTGACGCAGCCGGATCGCCCGAGCGGCCGCGGCCGCAGGCTTACCGCGAGCGCAGTCAAGCAGGCCGCCCTCGAGCTCAAGCTGCCCCTCGCGCAGCCGCAGACGCTCCGCAGCGAAGACTCGCGCGCCGAGCTCACCGCGTGGCACGCGGAAGTCCTGGTGGTGGCCGCTTACGGGCTCATATTGCCGCTGGAAGTGCTGACACTGCCGCCCCTCGGATGCGTCAACATCCATGCATCACTCCTGCCGCGCTGGCGCGGCGCCGCGCCGATCGAGCGCGCGATTCTCGCGGGCGATGCCGAAACGGGTGTCAGCATCATGCAGATGGACGCCGGCCTCGACACCGGCCCCGTACTGCTGCAGCGGCGGCTCGGAATCCGCAGTGACCACACCGGCGGCTCGCTTCGCGAAGAGCTGGCGACGCTCGGGGCGGGGGCGCTCCTCGAAGCTCTGAGCGCTCTCGACGCGGGCACCGCGCGCGCCACCCCCCAGGGGGAGACCGGCGTCACGTACGCCGCCCGCATCGAGAAGACCGAAGCGCGGATCGACTGGACCCGAGATGCGCTCGAGATCGAGCGTCAGGTGCGTGCGTTCAATCCACGGCCCGTGGCCGAGACGAGACTCGCGGGCGAGCCGCTGCGGATCCTCGCTGCCCGCGCCGTCGCTTCGGCTGATAACGGGCGCGATCTGACCACTAACGGGCGTACATCTGCTGCTAACTTCGGCCGTCCGGGCCTCATTGTCGGTCTCCAGGGGGAGACCATGCTGGTGCAATGTGGCCGGGGTTGCCTGGGCGTCACGCACGTGCAGCGCCCGGGCCGAAGGCCGGTCAGCGTGCGCGACTACTCGCACGGTCAGTCTCTCGCGGGCCGGCAGCTTGGATAGGGGGCGTTGGGCTCCGGGGGCGCCGGCTCTTGCGGCGGCTGCGAGCGCCGTGGACCAAGTCGTCTCCCACGGCCAGTCAGCGGAAGCCGCGCTCGGGGTCCCGCACGGCGGCGATCGCGCTCGCGCCGCAGTGCGCGCCATTACGCTCGGAACGATCCGCTGGTATCTGCGGCTCGCGCCCGCAGTCGAGCTGTTGCTGGCGCGACCCGGAAGCCTCGCCTCTCGCGTGCGAGCGCTGCTCGTGGCCGGCGCCCATCAAATCGAGTACTCGAGGAACGCTCCGGAGCTGACCGTACATGCCGCCGTCGATGCCGCACGACTTCTCGAGGCACCCCGCTCGAGCGGTCTGGTGAACGCCGTGCTGCGGCGATTCGTCGCAGAGCGCGCCACGCTGCTCGCCCGGGTGGATGAGAGCCTCGCGACGCGGACCGCCCATCCCGGATGGCTCGTGGAGCGTCTATGCGCGGCGTGGCCTGAAGCGGCCGAAGCCCTGCTCGCGGCCGACAACCTGCACCCCCCGATGACGCTGCGGGTGGACCTCACCCGCACGACCCCTTCGGGCTACGTCTCCCGCCTCAACACGGCATCGATTGATGCGCATGAGAAACAGTGGATCAATTCTGCCGTCACTTTGACTCGTCCGATCGCCATAAGTGAGCTGCCGGGGTTCAGCGACGGCGTGGTCTCGGTTCAGGATGCAGGCGCCCAGCTTGCCGCCGTACTCCTCGGGGCGCGCTCCGGGATGCGTGTACTGGATGCCTGCGCGGCCCCCGGCGGCAAGACGGGTCACCTGCTGGAGCTCCTGGGCGACGGCGCGGACGTGACGGCGCTCGACATAGATGCCGCGCGGGTCGCGCTGATCCGGGACAACCTGCAGCGCCTCAGGCGCAGCGCCCGCCTGGTGGTGGGCGACGCGCGCGATCCTGCGACGTTCTGGGACGGCCGCCCGTTCGAGAGGATCCTGGTCGATGCTCCGTGCTCCTCAACCGGCGTCATCCGCCGTCACCCGGACATCAAGCTGCTGCGCCGCGCTTCGGACATCGCGGCGTTCGCCGCCACGCAGCTCGACATCCTCCGTGCCGTCGTCGGGATCCTGGCGCCCGGCGGGCGGCTGCTGTATTCGACCTGCTCGGTGCTGCCGGAGGAGAACGAGCAAGTGGTGGCGGCACTCCTGGCAGCAGCGCCTTCGGTCACCCCGGTCGCCATGCCGCCGGCCGCAACAGTGGCCCCGGGTGCGCTCGACCGGGAGGTCGGGCTACAGCTCCTGCCGGGAGCTGAGGCAGGGACCGACGGCTTCTATTATGCTTGTCTCGAAAAGACAACGGTTGGAACCTGAGCGGCCCCACGGTCTCTACTAGTTGGTGCTGAGCTCTGGCCGAGCCTTGTCGTTGCATCAATGCTACGCGGTGATCTCACAAGGGATGGTATGACCCGGGGCGGGTTGCTCACGGCGCTGTGCGTCATCGTCCTGACCGCCTGGAGCCTCGGTTTCGCGGACGCACTCGACGGGAACCTCGAGGTGCGGTCCGCCTACGTGAACGTCGCCAGGGGCGTGTTCCTGCTGCATGCGCGTGTGGAGTATCCGGTGGGACCCGCCATCCGCAGCGCGCTTCACGACGGCGTCACGCTCAGCTTCGATGTCGAGGTCCGTGTCGATCGGGACCGGCGCTTCTGGTTCAACGCCAACATCATCGACCTGACGCTGCACCGGGAACTGACCTATCACGCCGTGAGCGACCGCTACGTGGTACGCGATACCCACAGCGGTGACCAGGCCACCTTCCCGACGCTCGATGAGGCGCTCGACTTCCTCGGCAAGGTGGATGCGTGGCCGATCCTGGTCGAGCCGCAGCTTGACGGCGGCAACTACACTGTCAGCGTACGCGCGGGGGTGCGGCGCGGGCACTTGCCGGCCTCGCTGCGCGTTATTCTTTTCTGGACCGACGACTGGGCACGCGTGAGCGAGTGGTACACATGGTCGCTGCCGGCATGAACGAACGGCCGCCCCGGGGGCTGCGCTGGGTCGCGGTCGGCCAGGTGCTGCTCTGGAGCGCCATCGGGCTCGGAGCGTTCGTGCTGCTCGCCAAGAGCGTGCAGAACTCTTCGGCGTTCGGGCGGCTGCAGCTGTGGATCCTGGTGGTCGACGTCGCCGGAGTGATCGCGCTCTCCGCGCTGCTGGCGCGCAGACTCTGGCGGCTGTTGCGCGATTATCGCGCGCACGTGCCGGGCTCACGCCTGACCGCGCGCACGGTCGGCATCTTCGGCGCGTTGGTGGTGGCGCCGCTGCTGATCGTCTACCTGTCCTCGCTCGAGTTCATCAACGTTGGCATCGACAGCTGGTTCAGGGTCGAGGTGAAGCAGGGACTGAGCGATGCCCTCGGCTTGTCGCGCGCAGCGCTCGACCTGCGTATGCGCGAGTATTCTGCCCGTACCCAGGCAATCGCCGAACTGCTCACGCGCACCACGCCCGACAATCTGCAGACGTGGCTCGATGCCGAGCGGCGCGCCAGCCACGCGCTCGAGCTGGTGCTGTATGCCCCGAACGAGCGCATCCTCGCGGCGAGTCTCGAGAACCCGCTGGAAAGTCTGCCTTCGCCGCCGCCCGCGGATCTGGTGCGCCAGGTCGAGCAGCGCCTGCCCTACGTGAGCCTCGAGCCGCAGTCCGGCGGTGCTTACCTGATCCGCACCGCCGCGGCGCTCGGCGACGGCGCTCGCGACGCACGCTTCGTCGCGGCGGTTTATGCGGTGCCGGCGCAGCTGGCCGCGCTGGCCGAAGCCGTGCAGAGCTCCTACTCCCAGTACGGCGACCTGGCGGCGATGCGTGAGCCCCTGAAGGACAGCTTCCGTCTCACGCTCACTCTGGTGCTGCTGCTCGCGATGCTGGCCGCTATCTACGGCGCGATCTACTCGGCGCAGCGCCTGGTGCGCCCGGTACAGGATCTCATCGAAGGCACGCGCGCGGTCGGCAAGGGCGACTTCGCCACGCGGGTGCCGCTGCCCTCGCGCGACGAGATGGGCTTCCTGGTGCACTCCTTCAACGACATGACCCGGCGCCTGCGGCGCGCGCGCGCCGAGGCGACCCACAGCCAGCAGGCGGTCGAGCGCGAGCGCGAGCGGCTGGCGATCATCCTGGCGCGCCTCTCAACCGGGGTGCTCGTCATCGACCGCAACATGATGGTCCGCAACGCGAACGCGGCGGCCGGGGCCATCCTCGGCAGCGACCTCTCGGCGGCAACCGGTCGCGCACTGCCGGAGCTCGCCGCCGGCAACGAACGTCTCGGCCAGTTCGTCGCCGCGCTCGCGGTACGCTTTGCCGGCGGCCGCGAGGAGTGGCGCGAGCAGCTGGATCTCGACAGCGCCGGCGGCCGCCGCACCCTGATGTGCGCCTGCACACCGCTGCCGGGCGAGGATTCTGGCATGGGGTTCGTGATCGTGTTCGACGACATCACCACGCTCCTGCAGGCGCAGCGCGATGCGGCGTGGGGCGAGGTCGCGCGGCGCCTGGCGCACGAGATCAAGAACCCGTTGACGCCCATTCAGCTCTCGGCCGAGCGGCTGCGCCGCCGGCTGCTCTCGGGCATGAGCCAGCACGACGCCGATATCCTCGAGCGGGGCACGCGCACCATCGTGCAGCAGGTGGAGACCATGCAGCAGATGGTGAACGCCTTCAGCGAGTACGCCCGTGCTCCCGAGATGACTATCACGCGCTTCAGTCTGAATCAGCTGATCAGCGAGGTGGCGGACCTGTACCGCTCACAGGCGCCGCGCACGCGCATCCGCCTCGATCTCGACGAGCACATCGAGGGCATCGAGGCCGACCGCGGACGGGTGCGCCAGATCCTCAACAATCTGGTCACCAACGCACTGGAAGCGCTGGAAGGGGTCGGGACGCCGCTGCTGGAGATCACCACCCGACTCGAAACCACCGTCGATGGCGCGTACGCCGCGGTGACCGTGTGTGACAATGGTCCCGGGTTTCAGCGTGAGCTCCTCGGACGGGTCTTCGATCCGTATGTCACCAGCAAACCAAAGGGAACCGGGCTGGGGCTGGCGATCGTCAAGAAGATCATCGAGGAGCACGGTGGCTATATCGATGCGGACAATCGGCCCGAAGGTGGAGCACGCGTGCGGGTGGTGCTGCCGGTGAAGGACAGCACCCGGTCCGCCACGGGCGGCACGCGCGAACGACGGGATCAGCTGCGGAGGGAGAGGGCATGAGCACTCCACACATACTCGTGGTCGACGACGAGGCGGATATTCGCGGTCTGTTGAAAGAGATCCTCTCCGAGGAGGGATACGAGGTGGACGTCGCGGCCAACGCCGCGCAGGCGCGCGCCTCGCGTGCCCGGCAGATACCGGATCTGGTGCTGCTCGACATCTGGATGCCGGACGTCGACGGCATCACGCTGCTGCGCGAATGGTCGGTGGCCGCGAGCGACGGCTGCCCGGTGGTCATGATGTCCGGGCACAGCACCGTGGAAACCGCGGTCGAGGCGACGCGGCTCGGCGCCTTCGATTTCGTCGAGAAGCCGCTGTCGCTGGCGAAGCTGCTGCGCACCGTGGAGCGCGCGCTCGATGCCGGCCGGCGCCACCGCCAGTCGGGGCGGCTGCTCGGTTCGCCGCTTGCCGTGCCGGTCGGGAAGAGCAAGCTGATTCAACAGGTGCGCGGCGAGCTGCAGCAGATGGCGGGCAACCTCTCGCCGGTGCTGCTGGTCGGCGAACCCGGCTCGGGGCGCGAAGCGTTCGCCCGCTACCTGCACGAGCGCGGGCCGCGGGCCGCGGCACCGTTCGTGGTGCTCATCGCCTCGAGCCTGCGCGATACGGACGCCGAAGCGCGCCTGTTCGGGCGCGAGGAGCCCGGCGGAGCGAAGGTTCCCGGAGCTCTCGAGGAAGCGGGCAACGGCACGCTCTTCATCCACGAGGTCGAGGACCTGCCGCCCGGCGTGCAGCGCCTGCTGGTGGGGGTGTTCGAGTCGGGCCACTTCATGCGGCTCGGCGGCAGCGAGCCGGTCAGCTTCCGCGCGCGCCTGCTGTCCTCGGCGCAACCGGGCATCGAGCAGCGCGCCGGCACCGACAACCTGCGGCGCGATCTGCTCGCGCACCTGAACGTGCTCATCATGCGCGTGCCGCCGCTGCGCGAGTACGCGGAGGACGTGCCAGAGCTGCTGCGGCACCAGGTGGATCGCCTGGTGGACGCCGACGGATTGCCGTTCCGGCGCTTCAGCGTCGCCGCGCAGAACCGCCTGCGCAATTACCCGTGGCCCGACAACGTGCGGGAGCTGCGGCACCTGGTACATCGCCTGCTGATTCACGGCGGCCCGGAAGAGATCCGTCTCGAGGAGATCGAGCGGGAGCTCGCGGTGCAGACCCCGCCCGACGAGCCGCTGGTGAAGCAGGACCTGCTGGCGCTGCCGCTGCGCGAGGCGCGCGAGCAGTTCGAGCGCGCGTACCTGCAGCAGCAGCTGCTGCTCTGCAACGGCAAGGTGGGGCAGCTCGCCAAGCGTGTCGGCATGGAGCGCACCCACCTGTACCGCAAGCTGCGCTCGCTCGGCGTGGACTTCCGCAACATCAGCGACGATTGAGCGGCCAGTTCTTGGCTGCCGCCGCCGCTCACGGCATCTGCGGTGACTACCAGCGCCGACTTTCTCGCGTACGTGCTGGAGCAGCTCGCGGCGCTCGGCGGCGTCAGCTCCCGCCGCATGTTCGGCGGGGTGGGACTGTACTGCGACGAGTACTTCTTCGGGCTGATCAGCGACGATGTGCTGTACCTGCGCGTGGGCGATGGCAATCGTGCCGACTACACCGCCCGCGGCGCCGCGCAGTTCCGACCGTTCGCCGACCGCCCGCACCTCAGCATGAACTACTACGAAGCGCCTGCGGACGTTCTCGAGGATGCCCGTGAGCTCGTCAGCTGGGCGCAGCGGTCGGTGGCAGTGGCGATGCAGGCGCCACGGCCGGGCAGGACCCCGAAGGTGGGCGTGAAGAGAGCGAAGCCGCGGCTCAAACAGCGACGGCGATGAGCCGGTCGGGAATCCTCTGGTTTCCCCGTGTTCAGTCTCCCACGCGGATCACCAGCGCATCCACGTCGGCGGCCTGCAGCTGCCTGCGCACCTTGTTGAGCTCATCGAGATTGCTGATCGGCCCGATGCGCACGCGGTGCCAGACGTCCGCGTCGACCGCGACGCGCTGCACCCTGGAGTCGATGCCCTGCATCTTGAGCTGCGCGCGCCTGCGATCGGCGTCCGCTTCGTTGCGGTAGGAGCCCGCCTGCAGCACGTACACCCCGGGGCGCTCAATCTTCGCGGCCGCCGGCAGATCGCGCCTGACGTCCTTGTCCTTCTCCGGCACCACCACCTCGAAGTTCGGCAGCATCTGGTAGAAGTCGTACTTGTCGGCGGGCTTGTCGGCAGAGATAGCGCCGGCCCCGGAGTCGGCGCGTGCGGCGCGGTGTGGATCCGGCCGCGGCGCGTCGGCAGCTTCCGCGCCGCGGTGAGCCAGTCCCCCGCCGTACACGAAAGCGATGCTGGTGAGCACCGCGCCCGCCAGCGTGCCGTAGCCGAATTCGCGCCAGCGCCGCAAGTCGAGCGGGCGGCGCTGCGTGGACTTGTAGTCGCGCGCTGTCAGTTTGGCCATGTTGGTTCGTGCACTCGTCGTGCTGCAAGGCCGGCGCGGCGGGAGGCCCTGGGGCTCACATGCTCTCCGGCGCCGATACCCCGAGCAGGGTCAGCCCGTTGCGCACCACCTGCTGCACCCCCAGCACCAGCGCCAGGCGGGCATTGCGCAGCGGGGCGTCGGCGACGATGAACTGCTCGGCGTTGTAATAGGTGTGGAAGACGTTGGCGAGATCGCGCAGATAGTGCACCAGGGCGTGCGGCGCGCGATTGACGGCCGCCTGCTCCAGGACCTCGGGGTAGCGGGTGAGCGTCTGCAGCACCGCCAGCTCCTGGGCGCTGCGCAGCCCGGCCACCGCCGCGAGGCCCTGGGCGCGATCGAAGCTCAGGCCGCGGGCCGCGAGCTGCTTCATGACGCTCGCCACGCGCGCATGCGCGTACTGGATGTAGTACACCGGGTTCTCGTTGGTGCGGGACTTGGCGAGCTCGAGATCGAAATCGAGCGGCTGGTCGTGGCTGCGCATCAGGTAGAAGAAGCGGCAGGCGTCGTTGCCGACCTCCGCGCGCAGCTGACGCAGCGTCACGAACTGCGCCTCGCGCTTGCCCATCGGGATCTTTTCCGCACCCCGGAACAGGCTGACGAACTGGATGAGCGTTGCTTCGAGGCACTCCGCGGGCTGACCCATGGCGATCAGCCCGGCGCGCACCCGCGCAACATAGCCGTGATGGTCGGCGCCGAGCACGTCGATAAGGCGGGCGAAGCCGCGCTCGCGCTTGGCGAGGTGATAGGCGATATCGGAGGCGAAGTAGGTCTTCTGCCCGTTCTCGCGCACCACCACCCGATCCTTCTCGTCGCCGAACTCGCTGGCGCGGAACCACAGCGCGCCCTCGTGGGTGTACAGGCGCCCCTGCTGCTCGAGCAGCGTGAGCGCGTGATCGATGGCGCCACTCTCGGCGAACTCCCGCTCCGATATCCAGCGGTCGAAAAGGACGCCGAACCCGGCGAGGTCGTCACGGATGTCCTCGAGCATCGCCATGAGCGACAGCTCGAGTACGCGGCGGAACCCGGGCGCGCCGAGCAGCTCGCGCGCCCGCGCAATCAGAGCGTCGATGTAGGCTTCCTTGTCGCCCGCGGGAGCATCCGGCGGCAGTCCGGCGAGCAGGGCCGCCGCCGGCCGGCGCAGCTCCTCGCCGGCGTCGTCCCTGAGCTGCTGCGCCAGCGGGCGCAGGTAGTCGCCGCGGTAACCGTTCTCGGGAAACGGCAGCGGCTCGCCGCACAGTTCCAGATAACGCACCCAGACGCTGACGGCGAGGATGTCCATCTGACGCCCGGCGTCGTTGATGTAGTACTCGCGCTCGACTGCGAACCCCGCCGCCGTGAGAATGTTGGCGAGTGTCGCTCCGTAGGCCGCCTGGCGGCCGTGACCGACGTGCAGCGGGCCGGTGGGGTTTGCCGACACGAACTCGAGCAGCACCCGCTCACCGTCACCGAGCCGGCTTTCGCCGTAGGCAGCGCCCCGCGCATGGACGCTGGCGAGTTCGCGAGCGTAGGCATCCGCAGCCAGGTGAAAGTTGATGAAGCCGGCGCCGGCTACCTCGGCGCGCTCGATGAGCGTGCTCGCCGGGAGCGAGGCGACGATGGCGGCTGCGAGCTCGCGCGGATTGCGGCGGGCGGCCTTCGCCAGGCGCAGCGCCACGTTGCTGGCGAAGTCGCCGTGCTGGGCATCGCGGGTGCGCTCGACGACCACCGCCGACGCCGGCGGGGTCTCGGGCAGCACGCTGCCGGCGAGCCGGGCGACGGCGGCGTGCAGCAGCTGCTCGAGCTCGGGCTTCAAGGGGGTGGCATTCTCATGGCGGGGTTGGCGCGCAGTCTACCCGAAGCGCTGGCGCGATTGGCCGCGGTGCCCGGCGTCAAAACAGCTCGAGTGGATCCACATCCAGCGACCAGCGCACCGTACGTGCGCTGGGCAGCTGCTCGACCTGCGGCAGCCACGCAGCGAGGAACTCGTGCAGCGCGGCGCGCGCGCGGCTCTCGATGAGCAGCTGCGCGTGGTAGCGTCCGGCTCGCTTCGCCATGGCCGCCGGCACCGGACCTAACAGACGCACGCGCGGCGGCGGGCGGCGCGCCAGTTGGCGTGCCGCGGTGAGGAAGGCGAGCGCCGCAGCCGGCGTCCGGGCGGAATCACGCAGTGCCGCGAGGCGGCTGAACGGCGGCCAGGCCGCCTCCGAGCGCTCCGCCAGCGCTGCCTGCGCAAAACCGTCGTAGCCCGCCGCGAGCAGCTGGGTGAGCAGCGGATGGCCAGGGAATTCCGTCTGGATCAACACCTCGCCCGGCCGCGTGCCGCGCCCGGCGCGGCCGGCGACCTGCACGAGAGTCTGCGCGAGCCTCTCGGGCGCGCGGAAGTCCGTGCTGAACAGACCCTGGTCGGCATTCAGCACCACCACCAGCGTCACGTTGGGAAAGTCGTGGCCCTTGGTCACCATCTGCGTGCCGACGAGAATGCGCGCCTCGCCCGAGGACATGCGCCGCATCACGCCTTCCATGTCGCCGCGCCGCCGCACCACGTCGCGGTCCAGCCGCGCGAGCGCGATGCCCGGAAAAAGCGTGCCGAGGGTCTCCGCGATGCGCTCGGTGCCCTGGCCGACGGGCTTGACGCTGAAACCACACTGCGGGCAGCGCGGCGGCAGCGGCGCGTCGGCCCCACAGTAATGGCAGCGCAGCCGTTCTGCGGCCAGATGCACCGTGAGGCGCGCGTCGCACTCCCGGCAGGGTGCGATCCATCCGCACGCCGTGCACAGCAGTGTCGGCGCATAACCCCGGCGATTGAGGAACACCAGTATCTGGCCGTCGTTGAGATGCCGCTCGATCGCGAGCAGCGCCGGGGTCGAAAGCCCCGCGGTGCAGGCGTTGCTCCGCAGGTCCACGAGCTTCATGAGCGGCGGCGGCGCCGCGGTCGCGCGCCGCTGCAGCGGGAGCCGCGCGTACCGTCCCGCGGCCACGTTGTGCAGCGTCTCGAGCGCGGGCGTCGCCGAGCCGAGCACGACCGGCACGCCGGCGTGACGCGCACGCATGACCGCGACGTCGCGTGCAGAGTAGCGAAATCCACCCTCGTGCTGCTTGTACGAGCCATCGTGCTCCTCGTCCACGACGATGACCCCCAGCTCCGGCACCGGCGCGAATACCGCCGAACGGGTGCCGAGCACGATGCGTGCGTGGCGGTTGAACACGTCGCGCCAGGCAAGCAGCCGCTCGTGGTCGGTGAGCGCCGAATGCAACACCGCGAGCGGCGTCTCGAAGCGCTCGCGAAAGCGCGCGAGCAGCTGCGGCGTGAGGCCGATTTCCGGCACCAGCACCAGCGCCCGCCGCCCCGTGAGCAGCACCCGCTCGATGAGCCGCAGGTACACCTCGGTCTTGCCACTGCCGGTGATCCCGTGCAACACGAAGGTCCCGAACCGGTCGAGGGCGGCGACGATCGTCTCCACCGCCGCGCTCTGCTCGGGCAGCAGCTGCGGTCCGCTCGCCCGGACCGTCGGCGCGCCGGCCGGCGGCGTGAGCGCGACCTCGGTGCTCACGATCCAGCCGCGGCGCGTGAGCGCCCGCGCTGCTTCGCGCCAGAGGCTTAGCTGCGCATCGAGGACTGCGGGCGTGCTCGCGCCGTGCTCGTGAAGAAAAGCGAGCAGCGCCCGTTGGCGCGGCGCGCGCCGCGGCTCGCCCGCCGCGCAGGCCGAAGCCCCGGCGTCAGTGAGGAGCCAGCGCTCCTCGCTCGCGGTCGCGGCGGCGCCCTGCCGCAGCGCTTTGGGCAAAGCGGCGGCCACGATCTCCCCGACGGGGTGGTGGTAGTACTCCGCCGCCCATTCGAGGAGCCGCCGCACCGGCTCATCGAGGACGGGCACCGGGTCGAGCACCTCCAGGATCGGCTTCAGGCGTGCGGCCGGGACACCCGAGGAGTCCGAGACCTCCATGATCACCCCGACCAGGCGCCGCCGGCCAAAGGGGACGCGGACCCGCGTGCCGATGGCCGGTGGCGTGCCTTGCGTGGTACCCGGGGGCAGGTAGTCGAACAGTCGCCGCAGGGGGGTGTCGAGCGCCACCCGGAAAATCTTGGGCACTTAGGCGTACGTCTGAGTTAAATCAGTGTCTTATGCCGCATTCAGGGCGCGTTCAGCCGTCAACCAGGTCACGCACGCCCGCGTTATACAGTCCATGTCCGAGTTTGCTACGCTCGCCTCGCCTTATAGCATGCCGGCCGCAATACACGGCGACGTGGACCTGACGGACCTTGAAGACAAGACCCGCTCCCGTGCGCTGAACCAATTCCTGGCCGGCGTCGAGCTCAAGGCATTCAGGATTGCCCAGGCCGCGCTCAGGCACCAGGACGACGCGCTCGATGCCGTGCAGGACGCGATGCTGCAGCTCGCCCGAGCGTATGCGCACCGGCCGGCGGAGGAGTGGAAGCCACTCTTCTATCGCATTCTCGAGAACCGCATCCGCGACATGCAGCGCCGGCGCAGCGTGCGCGGGCGCGTGATCCAGTGGCTGCCGTTTCGGCGTGAGGACGATGACGAGCAGCCCGATCCGATCGCGCAGGCGCAGAGTCCGGAGCCGCAGCCGGTCAAGCGCCTGCAGCTCGATGAGGCCGTCGGGGCGCTGGAGAAGGCGCTCGGGGAGCTGCCTCACCGCCAGCGGCAGGCATTCCTGCTGCGCACGCTCGAAGGGCTCGACGTGGCCGAGACCGCGGCTGCGATGGGCTGCTCGGAGGGCAGCGTCAAGACGCATTACTTTCGCGCAGTGCAGGCACTGCGCGCGCAACTCGGGGATCTGTACGTATGATGAGCAGGGTGACGGAGCCACTGACCGATTTCGAGCGCAACGCACGCAGTGTGTTGGAAGAGAGCGTAGCGCGTATCGACGCTCGCACGCGCTCGCGCCTGAACCAGGCACGCCAGGCCGCGCTGGAGGCTGCGGCGCCGCGCCCGCGCGGATGGCGCTCCACGTTCATGCCGGCCGCGGGGGCGGCAGTCGCTGCCACCCTCGTGGGCCTGATGCTGTGGCACCACGAGCCGCGAGTTGAGCGGCCGCTGTTCGACGGACGCGCTCCCGCCGCAGAGGACGTGGACCTTCTGGCCGACAGCGCATTGCTGTCAGACAGCGATGCGCTCGACCTGATGGAGGGATGGGACGGCAACTTCTATGAGTGGGCGGCAGCCCAGACAGACGGCAATGGCGAGATCGGCTGATGCGGGGACGCCGGACGAGCCTCGCCGTGGTCATCGCGCTGGCGCTGCACTGCGCCGCTGCTCGCAGCGACGACGTCCGCAAACCTCCCTCCGAGGACCCCGATCCCGGCTTCCTCGAGTTTCTCGGCAGCGTCGACCGGCTCGCCGATGTGAATCCCAA
>Ga0123355_10001606_pt1 | contig 31552 bp, 56 predicted proteins | sample TergutEmb28metaG_3_FD_89872 | JGI IMG/M metagenome (GOLD analysis project Ga0123355, IMG submission 89872) | Embiratermes neotenicus P1 segment gut microbial communities from Petit-Saut dam, French Guiana - Emb289 P1 | ecosystem: Host-associated > Arthropoda: Insects > Digestive system > Gut ...
TAAATATCACTCCTATTTCTTTTTTAATTCTTCTAGTATCTGATTTCTCTGTCGCATCGCATTATTTCTTTGTTTTATAGCTATTAAATTAGCCCACAAAATACCAAATGTTAGTGCCAATATAACTACGTTAGTTGACGAAGAAATACCTTGGTAATAATTACCCGGATTATTCTCCTGATTTGCTTGCTGTTTCATTAACAGCCTCAATTTCTACAAATTCAGCTTCGGGAATATTATCTTTTGTTAAGTTTTCCCAAACTTTTTTTGCTTGAGGTTTAACTATTGGTTCAATAACTTGTTTGTACATATCATTGCAACCTTTGTTAAAGTTATTGCGCATTTTTTCATTCCTAATATACTCACTAATAAAAACCACTGCTCCAATTTTTGCAAGTTCTCTTATCATGCTTCATTCTCCTTTACTAAAATAAAACGAGCTAATCATAGCTCGCTTTTGGTGATTGTGGATTTGACGTTTTATTCATCCACGAACGAGTTAAAATAGATAATTTTTAATTAAAATGCGAAGTTGTCACCACATCCACGTCTTTCAGTTCCACACTCACGTGTAGGCGCTAAACATTGGTAACGTGCATCACCAAATGCTGGTGGTTTTTGAAGCATATTAGAGCGGATTTCTCCTAACTCAGCTTTAACACCAGAAATTAATCCAGCAGTAAATGCTTCATTAGCTTTAGTTGCGATAATTAGATCTCTTTCAACAATTTTTCTTTCCAAGTCTTTAACATAGTTTCCTTCAATTAAAGCACGTGTTTTTGCGCCGTCTTCTAGCACTTCTGCTGTTTGCTTGAATGTTGCAAGCTCAAGTTCATAGCGGTTTTTGAAAACATCACTGTCTACCTTGCAGTTTGTAACACCACAATGCGCTCCGCTAATTACATCCTTTGCAAAGCGCGCATCTCCGTATTCGCCGTCTCTGTGTCCACCTTCGTGTCCACCACCGAATCCATGATTTCCTCTAAACAGTAAAACTACTATAAGTATAATCACGATAAACGCAATTAGAGCACCACCGAAACCACCTGACATTCCATATCCGCCACCCATTCCGTGACCAATATTATCAGATACTTCATAATTATTCATAGCCATATTTTTTCACCCCCTTCTTTTTCAAATATTTATATAAAATCTCATAAAGGAGAATTATATACTTTTAAAATTTATTTATTAAACGAAACAAAACGAGTACTATAATAGATACTCGTCTCTCAGACTTTTTTAAAGTTAAATATAAAGTTGTTATATTTTAGGATATTTGTCCAAAGCACGCCTTTGTTGACGGTTTAAACTATTACTTGAATTATTACCTTGATTAGCACTTGTTTGTGCTATAAGGTTATCAATGGTGCTGTCTTGTATACCAAATGATTTAGCTATATTTCGACCGCCCACTTTTTCAAGAACCTCATTAGCGTCAATGCCCCTATTTTTTAAAGCGTCTTTGCCTTCTGTATTTGCTATACCCATTGCCTCATTAACTATGTTGTCATAGTCTTGTTGGCTTAAATTTGGGAAAAATCCTTTAGCAAATCCATACCCTTTGTTTGCAATCTGCTTCATAACCATGTTAGTAATTGCTGACATATTATTTATCCACCTTTTTCTTTGTTTCTTTTGGTTTATCTATAATCTTGTCAATTGCTGTTTCAACTACTTTTTCAGTTATAGTCTTTTCTTTCTCTTCTTTTAGTTGCTTAATAAGGTCTGTAGCTTCTTTTAAAGCTTCTGCTTGTTGTTTAATTACAACTTGTGGGTCTAGTGGTTTTTCAATAATTCCAACCTCTACAAGCTTGTTGTAGTAGTTTTCCAACCTTAGTTCCATTTCTTCAACATATTCTTTTTTATAACCGTAGAGAGTGTTGCCATCATTACTAACAATCATATCTCCGTTGAATTTTGCCATAATTATATTACTCCCTCCAAAGTCAAAATAGTTTGAATAACTTCTGTCACCATACATTATTTATCACCCTTGCTAATTTCTTGCTTGATTTTAGTAAATGTAGTTAAACCATCATAAACATAATCAACTATTACTTCAAAAGCTTCTGGTGAAATTTTAGGATTGCCACTTACTATTAAAAATTCAAGTACTTTCTGTAGCTTATCTTTATTCATTTTTTTTGCTCCAGTAATCTCATTACATTATTAAAAGCAACATCTAATTGTTCAATATATTTATCTAACATATAATCAGCTCCTAAAATAAAAATAGAAAGAAACTTGCCGAGCCAAAAATCTTAAAGATTAATGAAACAGTTTTGTTCCTTTCTAATTAATAGTTTATAACAATAAAAAAATCCGTACTATCACGGATAAGGTTACATATAATTACTTTTTATATTATGGGCAATTGTTTTAACATATTCCCCAACTCTTTGTATGTTTTTGTCTCTATATCTAGCGTATTGATTTTGACTAATACCTTTTTTAAATATGTCAGTATATATATTAGAATATTCAATGTCTTTTTCAACTTCATTTAGATACTTTTCGTATTTTATTAATCGATCGTTAGTTGCGAAGTTGTTTTTTACAAATTCTATAACTTCTTTGTTCTTGTTAACAAATGGTTTTTCAGGTTGAAATTGATATAAATTAGATATATTACCTTTTTCAGTTAATAACACCCCAGTAAAAATTGAACATAAATATCCTAGTACTGGTTCTATATAATACATTGTAAATATAAAGAACATTAATATTAAACTAACTATAAAGCATTTAAATGGACTTTTAAAATGTGAAGGTCCCGATAACACCATCCTAGGTAACCAAAATAAAAAAGAGATAATTAACATTTCAACAATGGATAGATTTAACAAGAAAAAGCCAGTTGCAAAAATACTTGCTGTTTGACCTATGTTAAATGCTAACACCTTAATCCACATTGATAATGCTATTTTCTCTTTTTTCATTTAATTACTCCCCATCAGAGTCGCAGACCCAAAAAAATGACCACATACTACACCATCATCCATTCTACAATAACGAATAATATAAATTAGAAATAAAATAATTTAAAAATAAATTTATAACCGTTATTGTAAAATATGTAATAATTAGAGTTGTATTTCTTAAAGTTACCGATTTTATTTTTTTAGGTTCTTTTTTGTTCCTGTTCCAACAACTAATTAATTTATAATAATATCTACTAATATTGAATTTGTATAATAAAATTATAAAACTTATAAATATCAAAAAGTTTAAGAATAAATAAGTGTTTCCATAACCAATTATTAATAAAGGAATAAAAGTAATTATAGATGTAAACAAAATTATATTTAATATCAATAAAAGATTAGTTATTTGAAATTTGTTTTTATTATATATTGCGAATGATAAACTAAAAATAACTGATGATGATATATAAGCAGATATTATACTATTAAAACAAAAATTGCTCAATAAACCCGCCAAAATGTATGAAACAAATATTAAAATATATGTTTTTTTATCATTTATACCTTTTATCTTATTAAAAGCATATCCCAAATAAAACATTTGCAACACATTTACCAAAATTTGTTCTACTATCACTTCAACTATCCTATCTATAACATTAGGGGTGAAATGGGCAGGTCATAGCTACCCAACTCACTTCTAATATATACCATAAAAAATAGGTTTATGCAACCTATTTATATTTTTCTTTCAATTCTCTCAGTGCTTTGTCTTTTTCGCTAGATAGATTTTCATATGCTTTATCAAAATTTTCAATAGCTTTTGTTAATGCACCGTTACATTTTCCGGTCAAAACAGCTTTAGCAGTTTCTTTTGTAAGAAGATGGCTATATTTATTCATTTTATTTTCTGCCTCATCAATAGCAAGCTTTCTTTTACCGATTTCATTTTCTTTCTTTTCATTTTTATCTATTTTCCAGAAAATGAACGGAACTATTACAACTGTTATTAAGCTTCCGATTGCTCCTATTATTTGTATTATTAATTCTACGTTCATTCTAGTTCTCCTAATCTACAAAACTAACTATGCTAACTGCAAATCTATTCCATATTGCTGTTAGATCGCTAGCAGGAGCTGTTATAGTGCCCACATTACCAGAAAAAAACGAAATAGACACTACGTCACCTTCATTTACTAATAATTGCTCTGATATCGGCGTTATTGGTGCTTGTTGGAAATTTACAATTGAAGCATTTACTCCATTAATTAGAATAGCTAATTGTTGATTACTTGTTGTCATATTACTTTGTAAATGAGCACTTATATTAATAATAACTTTTTTACCATTTGTATTATCGATTCTTATTCCTCCAATATCAGTATTACTACCTGTTACAAACGAAGGAAATAATCTTTCTTGACTATTTTCTCCTAAAATATTCTGCCATAGCATCAAATTCCAAGTATTTGCTATCGTCTGTTGAACTACACGCTTACCCAATACCAAAAAACCTAGATTTTTTTTAAAAGAACTTCCTTCTACATACATATTTTCATTATTTCGTACAATTGGAACCTTATCAGATTCAATTAAGTCTAAAGCTTCATTCATTTCACTTATTTTTGGTCCAATAACTAATTGTAATTCTTCTTTAAATATCTCTCTTATTCTGTTTTCATCCATTAAATATCATCTCTTTCTGCTTTTATTAGTTTTTTATCTTCACTCAATATGATTTTGTCATCTTCTCCAATTAAAAATTGTAATGGTATATCTTCCATTTCGTTATAAGTGTCAAACAATAATTGTATTGTTCTTTCCCAACGATTAATATCATAATGACTAGGTGCAAATTCATGATAAAAACCTCTAAATGAACCCCAACCTTGCATTGTCCTTGTTGGTTCAAACGATGACTTTTGACCAGTACGAATTATTAATGATTCCAAATTAAGTTCTATTAAGTCAAAATCACCTGGATTAATTTTAATTTCACTTTCCTCGGTTTCGTAATTAATACCCCTATAGAAATAGTTTTCTGGTAATTTCTCTGTATCATAAATAGAAAAATTCCCTATCTTTCTCTTAGCTAAATCAAAAACAAGCTCAATATTACTTTTAATTCTATCGTAATCATCTGGCTTAAAATCGGATTTTTCATTAGGTGGATATGTACCTTGCCAAGCTTCCCAATCTGTTTTAATTATCATCGAAATCCACCACCTTATATATTCCTGAACCACTAAAGCTCTGATTATTCCATTTAGTTATTCTTTCAACTGTTCTAACTGGTAACTTATATGTAAATTCAGTTTCCTTTTTTATTATATCGCCGCTTCTATGAGTTGGATCTCCATAATCTTCCGATTCATATATTATCTCATTACTATAATAATTAATTTTCCATTCTGCTACCTGATTAGCGATAAATTCATTTTGTATTAATGGATTCATTATTATTATATCTTCGCCATCTTGGTTCACTCTATAGTTTTTCTGCCTAATATTCTCAGTGACTCTTTTGCCAAATAAAACTAACTCAGCATTTATTGGAATAATTCGTTCTAAATTCACAAAAGCACCACCCATTTGAAATGAAACTTGGCTAGTATTTAAATTAAACATAAACTCTCCATTTTCCCAATACTCAATTCTGGGTTCCCATATATCATCATAAAACAGTTGTTCTGAGTATCCATCAATGTCACTTTCAGTGTTATTTATCACAATTCTGTGTATTTCTTGCTCCTGATTTTCCATTTGGTAATTGTAGATATTTATAACTAGATTCCTCAATTTTGGATTTGTTCTAACCTTTAAAGAATTAAGTTTTATATCTCTAGCTCTCATATGCCTATCAGTAATAAATTGTAATATATTATCATTTGGTGAAAAATCACCTGTAAAACCATCTCCAATATTAATAATTGCATTTTCATCTTCAAATAATCTTGATGTAAATGCTTCGGCAGATAATCTTAAGAAATCTCTTAATTGTATCTTTGGAAAATAATTAACACCAACAAACCATGCTTGAAATGGTAATGTCTCCCATAAGTTTCTAATTGGAAAATCAAAAGGAACTAAGTTTTGAACATAATCCATTAAAGGTCTAAATGAAGTCGAAGGCGTTAATGCAAAAGGTCTTAAAGATAATTCTTGTGTTGCAAAATTTAATCTTCCATTTGCTCTGAATGATATTTTATTTCTTGTGACATTAGGCCTCCCTGTTATCATAAAAGAACCTGCTTTTATTTCTTCAAATTCTCTTCCACTTTCTTGATATTCTATTCTTATTCTTTGTCTATAAAAAACTTCTATTATCTGTTGTTCTTTTACGAACATCCAAACACCATCTGGATTATCAATATTAAATTTACCGTTTTCATTAATAATGTTAAAACTGAATTCTTGAACCGGTAATCTTCTAGAAATTGTATCTATATTTTCAGTCCAAGTTGTTCCTCCTTCAGCAGCTATATTATAAGCAGTAAATTCCAATCCAACTCCATGTAATATATGACTAAGTTTTGCTCTTTGTCTTGGGAAACTGGTTTTAATCCATGATATTCTTACTTTATCATAATGTAATAATTCATGAATTGCGAAACTATAGCTATCTATATCATATACCTTATCTAAAGTTAAATCATCATTAACCCAAGTTTTAAACCTAATCTTTTCAGGTCTGGTGTGCATAACTGGATCAAAATTAAGAGTATAACCAAAGAAGTTAATTGCATTAGCATATGTAAACTCAATAAATTGCTCTTCTTCAAATTCACAATTATTGTTACTTAACGCTTTAGAAACGAAGCCCTGATATGGGCTAGGATTAAAATTTAATGACCCATCATCTGTTGGATGAACAGCTTGTCTAGCCCAATTATGATTGCCTATTATTTCAGAATTCATACTACACAATAAAAATCCATATGTCTCATCGTTTACTAAATTAACTGTTTTTTCTGTTTGCCACGGCATACCTATTGTATGTGCTTGACTACTGTTCCCAAAATAATCTTCACTATAATTAACACTAATTGGGCTTCTATCATAATCTATTAAACCAAATTTTATTAATATATCAGACGGCAGTCTAAATTGTTCATCTAATTCCCTTCTTAAAGCCGTAGAAACTGTCATAACGCTTCTCCCAAATCAATAAAGTTACGACTGGCATTAGAATAACCAATTCTTGGTTCACCAGTTGACTTATTAATAGAACGCAATGGAGTTCTTGGATTTCCAGAATAGAATCTTTTAGTTCGCCATTCACCAATATTATGATTGAAATATCTCATCCAAAATATATTTTGACAAGAATTAATAAACCTATTCATTCCCCACCAATTATCTTTAGTTATAAAATTCCATGTACAATTTTGCTTGTCAATTCCTCCTGGTACGTTTCCTATAAAAGTGCCTCTAAGTTCAACTAAGCCATTTCTTTGTCCTTCAAAACTCCATTCTGATTCAAAAATAACCCCGTCATCAGGAGGTGGTAATTTAAATGCTAATTGTGGATTATCTGCTATCGCTCTAGTTGTTCCTAAATACATAAATCCTTCATCATATTGCATTTGCCATCCCTCCTCTTTCTGTAATTGTTCCTTGTTCAAATTCAGCTTCCTTTACGGAATTTAAAAGATTTCTACCATTTATTTCAAATGTTGTTGATTTTGAAGCAATGGCAACTAATAATCTGTTTTGTTCTTGTAACAATTCGTTTTGTATTCTCATTTCTCTATTATCAATTTCGAAATACTTTGTTAAAGTATCATATTCATCTTCTGTTTCTACAATAATGGTCTTAGTTCCTAAATAATTATTTGTACCGCTGATTAAATTTGGTAAGTCTATTTTGCCAATATCATCCATCGTATCTTCGATTATATCATGAATTCCATACATGACTTTTTCAATTCCATTATAGCTATCTTCTAAACCTATCGCTAAACCTAAACCTAACATTTCACCGTAATACATAAATAATCGGGATGGACTAGATATCCTAAATATGCTAGAAAATGTACTTGATATTCCATTAGCTATACTTCTAGCAGTATTACCTACTACGTTTCTAGCACCTTCTATGCCACGATTTAACCCGCTCATCATATTAGACCCAATATTAGAAAAAGTATTTCTAACGTTGCTAAAAACTCCTCTTATATTATCATAAACGTTAGTTCTAAACCAACTTCTTGCGTTACCAAATGCATTTTTTACACTATTCCAAGCTCCTCTAGCACGATCTGCTATACCATCTCGTAAATTACTCCAAGTTTCTCTTATTGGACCAGTAACCCGTTCACTAAACCAATTTCTTGCACTTCCCCAAATATTACGCACCCTGTCCCAAGCATTGCTTGCAAATTCAGTAACCTTATCCCAGTTAGCAGCAATTAATCCTATCCCTGCACCAATTCCTATTATTGCCCAACCTTTAGGACCTAATGCAGCTAGGGCTTTTTTCCCCACCCCTGTGATTGCAGGACCTATTTTACTTAATGAAAATGCACCTACTATTTTTGTTGTTAAACCACTAAGTGCTGTTATTATTTTTGATGTAGCAAATGCAGCTGCTATTTTTGAACTCAACGTTAATAATGCAAATTTTATCTTTGTAGCAATAAACGCCCCAGCTATTAAAAGTACTAAAGTTGCAACAAAGCCATTAGTCATGCCTTTTATTAAATCAAAACCCGCTCTTATCGATGCTATAATTAATCTAAAAACATCTTGGACGATACCCCACCAATCAATATTTATTATAAATTCTCTGATTGATTCACCCAGTGCACGCCAATTAATATTACTCACACTTTGTATCATAACTTCTAGAGAACCCCTCAATCCTCTACTTAAAGTTTGTGCCATTTGGCTCCATCTTATGTTTTCAATTGCGCCATTAATTGCACTAGCAATCCCTCTGCCTATATCTCCAAAATCCACTCTATTTATTAATGTGTACAAAAATATAATTGCTGTATTTATACCTTCTGCAATTGTAATACCTAATAAGCGCCAATCTAAAGTTCTTGTAAAGTCATTTATATTTCGTCCTAACCATTCTGCTATGCTTTTAGCTCCGTTCTGTATAACACTCCAATCAATCCAATTCATAAAACGATTTATTCCTTTTGCAAGATAATATCCAATGTTATCAAAAAACCTTATAATCCCGCTTGTATCCATATCTTCTATTTCAAAGATTGGTTGTATAGACTCTATCCCTCCAGCACCACCGCTCGATTCTTGTTGCAACGTATTTAATTCATCAAGCGAAGACATCATCCCTCGTGCTGCTCTGCCCGCACCATTTATAGAATTCCTGTAATCATTCATTGCTTTAGCTGCATCTTGAGATGCTCTCACAGATCTTCCCATAAGATTATTAATCAATACAGCAACTGCTGATGCTGCCTGTGCCGCAACTTGTGCAAGTCTTGTAATAGCCGGAATAACAACTTCTAAAAGCGGTTGTATTCCTGTCATAGCTGCACCACTAAGCTGACCCATAGCATTTCTAAACTCGTCGCTGCTTCTCAACATCATTGAGAATCCTTGTTGCCAAGTCTCAAACAACTTTCTTAATGGAGTAGCGATAAACGCTCTTTCAAGTTCTCTACTAATTCTGGCTCCAATTGAGCCAAAGGACTTATCCATCCTACTTAAAGAACCCTTTGTTTGATTCATGCCTTTTCTGATAGTTCCAAATGCTCTCGATACAACTGAACCGAAACGTCCAAAAGAACTTGTGACAGTTCTACCAATTTCGCGAAATCCGCCTTCAACTTCCTTCGTTTTCTGATTCATGCTTTTTAATGTATCTTTTGCCTTAACAATAAGTGGTATTAATTCGTCAGCTTGTTCAATTGTATTCTGTAAAAGATCTCCTTCATGCCCTGTATCTCTTAATTCTTCTGCTTTTGAAACTAGTTGCTTGTAAGTTGATTCTAATTCTTTAACTAACATTTTTTGTTCTGTAATGCTTTCAGTACTATTTCTTTGAACATCAACCAATTCAATAGCTTTTCCTATTAAGTTCCCAGTACTTTCTTCTAATTCTTGATAACTAGTCGAAACTTCTTTTGCAAGTTTTCTTGTTTCATTCAAGGCATTTTTTTGTTCTTCATAATCTCTTTTAAGAATTTGTAGAACTCCTTGTTGCTTGCTAAGTTCTGCTGTTCCACCACCATGTCTTTCCTCGATTAGCTTTACATATTTTTCTTGTGCTTTAATTTTTAATGATAGTTCATCTAATAAATCCTTTTGCTTTACAATTTTCATATAAATATCGTTTGCAGATTGATTTTGATTGTCCATATTTTTAGTTGATTCATTTATAGAACTATTGAATTTTTCTTGCTCTTCCTTTATCCGACCCCAATTTACAACTGATATTTCTTCTTCCTTCGATATCTCTTTTGTATTGTTTATTATTTCTTGTTGCATTTCACTTCTTTTCCTTAATGCTCTTTCAATATCTTCATTAAGACGAGTATGAAGCTTAGATTCTTCGCGTGCTTTTTCTTGTTCTTTTGTGCTTTTTATTGTTGCTTTTTCTTGAGTTTGTTTTAACCTTAAAAGTTGCAATTCATTAGCCACTCTTAATTTGCTCGTTTTAAGGCTTTCTTGTGTTGCTTTTTCTTGGGCTTTAGCAAGATCTAATGCACTTTTAATTTGTGATTTTAAATCTAGATCAGAAGCTTTTATTGGTGTTTTAAACATATCATTAACAGCTTTTGCTGTTGCTTCAGCTATACCTTTTAATTGGCTCATTTTAGTTTTGACATCATTATAATTTTTTACAAATTCTTTCAATTCCATTTTAGTATCTATACGAATTATAGCAACCAGCTCCTTTCTATTCTTTTAAAATCGCTATACAAGATACGACAAAGTTTGACAGGGAATCATATCTTGTATACCAACTTTAAATTGGTATTATTTTTTTGTTTGATTTTTTAACAATTTTTGTGCTCTTTTAAAGTTATCAATTACACCCTCAATAGTGTATTTGTTTTCAGTTGTAGTTTTCTTAACTATTTTTTTATTTACCCCATAAATGTGAGGGAAGCTTTCAAGAAGCTTCTTATCTGATTTCTTTTCCTCTTTTGTGCCTACACTATTTTTTAACCTATATCTAACTTGCCTGATATGTGTTATTTGCGTATCTTCTCCAACTTCCGAAAGTTTATCATTGAACTCATGCCAGTGCATATTGTAATCGTGCTTAAGTGCATCGTTAAATGTTTTATTAATGCCTAACTCAATGTACTTCATATGTTGTTTCCAAACAATTAAATCGGCATATTCTTTTTGCAATCTGTCTTGTCTGATTTTCTCTTCATCTGTTACATCAACTTTTAATTCACCATGATTTAGAAATTCATAAAATTTCAAAATTGCATCTTTGGTAAATAAAGGTTGACACTTATCAAAGATATCTTTAAGTTCATTAGATGATGTTTTCAACTCGTTTTCAAGCGTTTCTAGGCGTTTTTCTTGTTCGTATGATAAAATACCTTCATCTTGCAAAAAAGTATCTAATTCCCACCTGTAATCATCTAATTCCTCTACTTTAGCAGTTACTTCCTGCTTCTTTAACTCTAGCAATCCTAAGTCTACATAAAATAGTGACATAGCTTGTTGTTGTTTTTCGCTATCTAATAAATTTTCATCATCTAGTACAGAAAATATATCAAAAATATCTAATCTACCATAATTGATTGCAAATTCTTGCCCGTCTTGAAAATCAGTATCATAGAAGAAGCCATCTTTATTAAATATAATTGCTTTTGGATACATAGTTACTCCAAGATGTCCAATTCTTTAAATGCTTTATACATTTTCGGCATTTGAATAGCAAAATAATCTACCATCTCTTCATTTCTTGCCCATTGGTCAAATGAATTGCTATTTAACCCACTTTCATATAAAAATGCGTGGATTATTTCATGTCTAGTAACTCTGCTCATAACCATTTTTGAATTTTCTTCACTATCTCTTGCTTCGTATTGTTCTTCTATTAAGTCATTTACCAATATTTGTCTATTAGCAAAACAGGTTTCTCCAATGGCTTCATATAAAACAGGATATTTTTCTCTATCTTTGCTTATTACAATATTATATTCAGTTCCCAATACATCTATTTTTTTGTTATTTTTCATAAGAACCTACTTTTTAAAGTATTCATCAATTATTTCATTAATGACAATTGAACTTCTACTTGCAATATCACATGTTATTTCTTCATCGAATTTGTCTATAAAATGAAAACCAACACTCTGAATATAAGCATGAACTAACTCATGATATAACACATGTCTTTTTTCTATATAATCTTTACTTAATAATATCTCATTAGTTACATAGCAACAAAAACCATCAATATTATCATCATCTTTTAGTTCATAATATTTTTGATATTCTTTTTTTATTTCTTCATTGGGTACTTCTTTTATAGTCCATTCAACATTATTTATTTTACATTTCATAATAACCTACTTCTTATTTCTCTTTTGTTGTTTCTGTAAATAAGCATTTAAAGTTTCTTGATGCTTAACATAATTATTATGCTTTGTTTCTAATAAGTTTTTAAACGAATCACTATTTTCTCTGTAATCTAGTACAAGTCCAAAGAACAAACTAATCAGGCACTTAACAACCTTTGAATTTCCAACTGCCGATTGCACAAAATTATCTCCAAATATAAAGTCAATATCATCTCGCAATTTGTTTGTATAATCCAAATGCACTTTTGCCCACTCTTTTTGTTGTTCTAAAGTATCACCTTGTAATGTGCTTTCTTTACTTTCAAAGCCTTTTAAATCATTTTCAATAACTTCTAACTTTTCAAATAAGTTAAAAGTTGTTTGAGCATCTTCTAAACTGTACGATATTGTACCAGTAACAACCTTTTTTTCAGTTCCTGCATCAATATAACCCACCTCTTGAGTGGTTATACCGCTGTCTATTTCTAAAAACATTGTATTTGTTTTATTTTCTTTTTTCATTTAACTTTCTTCTCCTATCTTCTTCTAATTACAATAACCTATCTATTGTCGATCCATTTTCCCCAACAACGAATATCCCTTGATACAACTTCTTAGTCATTTTATCTTCTATTTCAGCAATATCAATTTCTTTTTTAGGTTTATCACCTAAAAAAACAACACTAAGAACCCTTACCACTTTATCATTTCTTTGGACTGTATCAACTGAATAGTCATCTACATTCCCCCAAGCGAAAGTGTCAGGGTTTTTATTGATGTTGCTATGTTTTAAAAATTTAATTAACATATTTCTTCTTCTCCTATCTTCTAAATCAGAGAAGGTTTTTCCAAATAAATCCATCAGCAGTTTTTCTTCTACCTTTACAAACACAGTTTATGTGTTTTATTCCAGTAATTCGAATTGCTTCTGCTTGGCTTTCATATTCTTTTATAAAATTGTTTTGTTTATCATATTGAAATACTTTATCTTGTTTAGTTTTATTGTATTTTGACAATGCTTCTAAACCTTTTTCACTAACAGTATTTAATCCATTTTTATAAGCATGTTTTCCGTTCTCGCTTGGAATTACCCACTCAAGATTACAAATCCTATAATCAGTTTTAATTCCGTTTATATGATTAACTTCTTCCTTATTTTTCGGATTATCGATAAAATGTTCAGCTATAAGTCTATGAATAAAATATTTTTTCCCTTTGTTATTTTTCCACAAGTTTACTTTATAGTATCCTGTGTGTTTATCTAAAAAGTTTGCCAATATTTTTTCTTCAATTTTATAATAGCTCTTATCATTTTTTATCAACCTCGATAAACTTTTAATATTTCCTAGATTACTTATTTGGTACAAACCCTCATAACCTATAATATCTTTAAATTGTTCCATAATATCACCTACTTTCCAGTAGATAACATAAAAAACCCTCAATGACATATAGGAATATTGATTAGATAGCTCTTATACATCATTAAAGGTTTTGAATACGCTATCTAATCTCTTATATTATATCATTTTTTTGTTATTTTTTCAATTTTACACAGTTGGCCTAGCTATTGGTTCAGCAAATTCATTTTCATCATAAATGAAGAATAATTTTAAATGCCTACGACCAGCTTCACCTTCTAAATCTCTAATTAATGACGTATCATAATTAGTTAATTCGTTAACTACTGGATTGTTGTCATTATCAAATGTCACAGTAACAAATTGTTTACTTCCGACCCAATGTAGACTTCCCCCATACTGTAAACCTTCATTTGCTGCTCCTTCTGCTTCGTTTTCAACATCAACTATTCCAGTATCAATCCAACCAAAATAAGCATATTCATTAGATGAAGTTTCATAAAACATCGTTTCATCGATTTGTAAAAATTGACGTCTTACATCTCCTCCACTTAAATTAAGTGTAGAAATCCTTTTACAAAACAACGAAAACTTATCAAGTGTATTTGATTTTATTGGTGAAAATGCTGTTGTTTTTACCCCCAATGAGTTTCTAATCGATCCTTGTTCCCATATATTAAGTTCACTAGTTGTTTCAGTATTACTTGCGGTTGTTAATTCGGTTAAATCTCTACCGATTAATTCATAAATTCTTGCCATATTTTATCTTTCCTTTCTTATTTCCTTTAGTATTTCCATACACTTGGCAGTGATGGTAATATTATTTTTTCGGCCTTCACTAACTCGGTGTAGTCCACCATGAAAGCCAAACCATATATTCCCGCATTGACACTTTCGCTACCTCTAAATGCTGGGTTCGCTGTTACTACTATTTTAGTAACTTCATACCCATCACCTAAATCAGGGAATATTTTTTTTCTGTTGAGAGCTTTTATTTCTTCTTTAATTGTGTCTTGAAGCTCAAGATTATCAATATTGTTTAAAATATCATCGCCCCACTGTGCCACAGTATTGAACCTAAACAGCATTTGCTTTTTTCCGTCACCATTGACTCTGTCTGCTCCACCTTGAACACCTGATTTATCTTCGGCATTTTCAATGAAGTTAAGACTCACATTAACTGGTCGGTTAGTATCAGTCCAATCGATGTTGAATCTGCGTCCAGTGAAAAACTTATCGACAATATTTTCTTGCATGTACACTCCCATGCCCATAAATCTACTTGCCATATTATCTTTTCCTTTCGATTAAATTTTCACATCGACATTTTTATCAATGTATTTTTGAATTTTGTCATTACGTTGCTCTGTTTTATTCATCTTTGCTGGTTCATCCCAAAATGGTCCAGTACCTTCCGTTGTATAATTAACTGCTGCATGCCCACCTGGCATCCCAAAATATTGTGGTCCAGCATAAGCGTTTGAATTACTTCCTTCTGGTCCATAAATAACACCTTGAGCATTATACTTGTCAATAATAGCCTCTTCTCGCAATGCACCTTCTAACATCGGCACGTATTCTTCCATATCATCTTTACATATTTCAGAATACTTTTCTTGAACATGACCATTTTCACCAATGCCCAGTTGTTCAATTAATTCTTCTACACTCGGCATTTCTAATGTTACAAACTTGCCCATTATTCCCTGCCTACAATTTGAAAATGATGTATAACATCTTTAACCTTTTTGTGTGGTGTGAATGCCACAACTGTAATGCTTCTTTTGTACCTAGCCATGGCTTGATCGTCATAATGTCTGTCCAAATCCATTGCACTATCAAAAACTAATATTGGATTCTCATTTTCTCTTAGGCGAATAATTCTGTCCCCTTTATTAATGGTCCAATGGTTATCAGCTTGTTCTCTAGGAAGTCCTGCCCAGGTAACACTATCCACATAACCGCTTAAATCAGTTACTCCATTTAATGTATAAACAGTAACATTACTATCGTTGTTTGTTCCTAGATTAACAACATTCGCAGTTTCTGTTTCTTCCCAACGAACATTTCGTATAATAGTACCTAACCACCTACGACTTCTATTTAATCCTGAGTCTGTTCCATAATCATTATAGATTATAAAATCGGCATTTGGTTTAAGTAGTCCCATTTTCAACACCCACTTTTTCAATATATTGTGCCATATCATAGATAACACTTGAAACATCTGTACAGAAAGTTTTTAAACCTCTGTCTACTGGATTTAATTCAAGTAGTAACATACCATTATCATGATATTTAACATAAGCTCCACTTAGTGGTGTTTTTTCAAATCCATAAGTAGTGATAAATTTTTCTAGATTAACATTGTCTTTTACTTTAAACATAGTTTCTTTCATTTTTTACCAATTCCCCTAAACGATACCTGATTGTGAAGCGGAGTATTAAAGAATGCTCTACCAATAACATTCGCAACTTGAGTGTTTACTGATACAGTAGAGGTGCTATCTTTTGTATATGACCTGCTTTCTGTGCTTGTTCCAATTTTAGAACTTTCACTAGATAACATCATACCACCTAAAGTAGCCTGCTCTTCATTGTATCTCATTTCAGCAACCCTGCAAGTAGTCATAATGACATACTCGGGGTACTTATGATCTGTTGTAACAATACTCCCGTTTTCATCAAGTCTATCAATGAAAAACGGTGGCACTAATCCTACACTAGCCATATCAAAAGAACCTATGTCTTCTTGACTAACCCTTAGTGAAAATTGATTAAAAGAGGCATCAGGTATCACTTGCTCGCCTCCAAGCAAATATATTTTTTTATATTCTTCGGGTGTTGCATATTGCATACTTTTTGCCTCCTTTAACTATTTCAATAATTCAATTATTTCATTTTTTGTAGCACTGTTTGGTACTTCGATGTTTCTTTTAGCAGCAATTTCTTTTAACTCACGAACTGGTAAAAATTCAATGTCAACCACTTCGCTTTCTTCTGCTACTTCGTCGATGTTTTCCTCAACTTCGCTTTCTTCTGCTACTAATGGTTCAGTAACATCTCCACCAAGTTTTGCAAAACCTTTTAATTCATAATTTTTAAGGTCTTTTTCCTCAATTTTATATTGACGATTACCTTTTTGAACTGTTATCATCAAAATTCTCCTTAAACAGCTACAGTATCTCTATCAACAAAAATACTATCAATTTCGCCATCTTTACCATTTGGTAAAACAAACGTATCCCAGAATGCACGGTTTTGGTATAAATATCCATCACCTTCAGTGTGAGTTCCTGGTGCAAAGAAGTAAATGCTCTCAATTTTAGGTACAAATTTTGTGCTAACTGGAGTAGCTGCTAACATGTTAATTTTGAAAGAGCCTGTTGCTGGTTCAAATCCATTTGTGAAATCAAATCCAGTATAGAATCTGTCAGTTTCAACAACTTCAATTAATTGAACTCCATCCATTGAAGATATACGAGTCTCAATTCCTCTTCCGCCATCAACTAATACAGTAACTTCAATATTTCTTTGAAAGTCTTCCGCCATTGATAATAGGTCAAAAATTTCAGGCGCTAAATAAATAACAATCCCTTTGTTTCTGTAACGTCTCACCGATGCAATAACTGTTTTAAGTCTTGGTACAACATTATCAACCGTATAACTTGCCAGTGCATTTGCACTATTTCTACCTGGTAATGCTGCTGCTTCAGAAGCAACTTTACTAAAGAAGTAAGCGTCCATTTCTGGGGTTGCTCTAGTAATCATGAATTGGTTACTAACGTTTTGGATAGTACCAGTTTGATTACTCTCATCAACTTCTCTTTTATCCATTAAGAACTCAACGTTTCTGTCATGCTCTAATGTATATGGATGATCAGTTTGAATTACATTTCCTCTGTTCCATCCACCACCAACTGCGTGGTCTTGGTATCCACTAACGCTCATTTGAGTGAAATGGAATGTTTTTGCATCTAACCAGTCAACATCACTTACCATAAATGGTGCAATATAACTGTTTTCGATAAATGTTTCAATTAAATTTCTGTGATATTTGTGTGCATAATTTATTAAATTTGCCATATTTTATATTCTCCTTTTCGTATTTTTAAATTATTTTGGGATATGTAATATAGATTTTATGATATTTTTATAAAACTCAAGTTCTGTTTCAGGTTTTTTAACTTGCTCACTCTTCTTATAATCTAAACTTGCAAGTTCTTTTTTCATTTCCTCACGTTGTCTATTATACATTTCTTCCCAGTTTGGTTGCACTATGTTTTTTTCCATAATACACCTTAAATTTTCGTAAATCTTGGAGTATCACTACCTGATGGATTCCAATCACTGTCATCTGTCTTTGGTACTGGGTTACTCCCTGTGCTACCAACAATTTGTGGTAACTCTTCTTTGAGGGTTGAACTAAACGCTCCAGGGTCGTTCGCTTTTTCGATAGTGATAATATCATCAAAACCGATTAAACTTCCATTGTCTAATGAAACTTTGGCTTTCATGTTATTGATAATTGCATTTTTAGCAGATAATGAGTCTATTTTTAAATTTTCATTCCTTAAGTACTCATCAATTTTTTTGTCTAAAGCATCCCTTAAATCTCTATCATAAAGTTCTTTCTCCTGTGTTTCTCTTAAAGTTGTAAGTTCTACATCCTTAGCCTCAGTTAAAGCTTTTTGCTCTTCAATTAGTTTTTTCAAGCCTTCTTTATCAACGCCCGCTTTTTCTAATTCAGCAATTTTAGTTTCATAGCTTGTAAAAAGTTCTTCCTTACTTGCCATTTGTTCCTTAACATTTTTAAGGTCAGCCTTAGCCTTTTCTAAGTCCTTTTGCAGTTTTTCGTTGGCTTGTTCTTGTTCTTTGATTGCTTCTCCTTTTAATTTTTGGATTTCAGCTATCTGCTCATCTGTCAGCCCAAGCTCTTTAAGTGTTTCTTTGTTCATTTTTCCTCTTCTCCTCTCGGCTTTTTCGGAGTTATCCATCTCCTAAAGTCAGGTACACTTCGGCAGTACCACTCCGGTTTATATAAAGCCTAATGGCTAAATACCTAAATAAAAAACGCCCAAAAATCAATTAAGATTTGTCGGACGCTTCGGTCATATTTAAGACTTTGTTATCTTTTATTAGTAAATTATAAGTTGTTTTGCATTTTCTGCAAAATGCATATTCTTGTTTTATTTCATCAGTTTCTGATATCTTCATCATTTGTTGCCTGTGCTTAATTTTAGCACTTTTATATGCTTCATCACATATTTTGCAATACAAGAAACCATTTTCAATCATAGTTTGACACCAACATTATATCATTTCCTTTTTATTTTTTCAATCATTACGTTAGGAATATATCATTGAGCATATTGTCACTCAATGTTCCCTCAGTTCGGTTAGTGCTTTTTCAGTTATCTTCATTTTTTTACCTTCACTTAATATTTCATAAGTTGCGTAATTCATTTTTTTAGAAAACATTCTTAATTTTCTCCTTCTTCATCTGATTCCCCCACAATTTCTTCTACTGAAGTCTCTTCTTTTGGAGATTCTGTAACCTGTTGCTCAATTTTAGCAAGCGGTAATATGCGATTTAACTCTGCATTGTCTTCAATATTGCCTTGTTCATCAAATGTAATCCTAATTCCGTGATACCATGCAACAAACACTTCGAACTTCATTTGACCGTTCTTAACCATCTCTTGCCTGCGCTCATATTCTGCCGCAAAGTCCTCCGATACACTGTCGCCCCAAATGAATGAAGTAGTATAATTTCCAACTTGCGGGATCCCTAGTTGCTCATGATAAATAGTCGCATATATGTCCATGACTTCGATTAATTTTTCATGTGCTTCTTGTATCACATTTTGAATGTGCCTAACAACAGCAACAGTTTTCCTTTGCCCTGCTCGGACTTCTTCGACACGCTTTTCTACTTTGTCAGGGTCTGATATTGTCCCGTAAGATATACCGCTGTTAAGCTCGACAAGTCTTTTTTCTTGGTTCAAACCCTCATAGAAAGCTTCGAAACGGATATCTCCACCATGTTTTACAAGTGGGTTTTGCCCTTCTGCAAGTCGCATATTCATTCCTACAAATAACCTGTCTTTTCCTTTCGGTAATACAACGGTCTCTTTAACGAAATTTCCATCTTTGTCTTTTTTTGTCCCTGTTTTGTACATAACTGAGTAATCAGCAAATACTGCTTTTTGTTCTGCTTCATATTCCCAATTTGCATAGCCGTATTTAATATCAGCTTGCTTTAGCTGCTCGATAGCTCCTGCAAATATAGCCTCATCAATAGCAACTTCTACAAACAATGGTCGCCTTATTTTTTTAAATTCAAAAGCATCGATTTTTATATTTTGCCATTCTGCAACATCTGAAAGTGGTATCTTCCTACCTAGTTCATTTTCATCTTCACTTCGATAACCTGTATATGAAACTTTGTAAATTTGTGTTGATTCCTCCCAATCATGTCGCTCGAGAAGTGTATAATAAAATGGTTTTTTATTGAGCTGCTTAACAATCCTACTTGCAAATGCAACTGATATTAATTCGTCGTTGTCATTGCGCGCAAACGGGAAATAACAGCCCACTTTGACAGTTTTGCTTATGATTCTAGTTCCACGCACATAAGGCTTGTAGACAAAACGACTTGCACTTAGTAATGTGACAACATCTTTGTATAAGTCCTTGTATTTTTTTTGGTATTGGTCATTTAAAAAACCATCATGCTCATTGCCAGCTATACTCGCTTCACTCTCAAAAGTGACAAAGCGAGCAATTTCTTTACATATTGACCTAGCAAGTCCTAAACTCGGCACGAATTCATCATTCCATGGAGCTTTACCATCAAAAACACTTAGCCATAGTTTTATATCATTTTGCAGTTGCTTATCCAAAACAACCGTTTTATTTACTGTCTCTTCAATTTGACTTATCCCTAGCATTTTGCCAAACCACTCCTTAATATTATGCCACATATAATCACTCTATCTTTTCATTTGTATTTTTATTGACTTGGTATTGTACCAAGATATATTTTTTACATTATAAAATATGGATAAAACCATATCCAAATGGAATTAACTTGTTTATAAGTCTTAAAAATTTATGGAATTTAATGTTATTTGTAAACATTTATCTATCACTCTCTATTCGTTTATAAGTTCTTTCATTCGTTTGGTAAATCCATATTCGAATGCATCAAGACTATCTATATCACTTGAAAAGTCATCTAGCCTTTTATCTTCTGTTTTACCTTCCCACATAGCTTCCAAAAAAGCTTTCTTTAGTGTATCACAATCCTCTGTATAAAAGTATCTCTCTTGTGCCATCAACCTAATCGTCAAATAAATCCTGTCCTTAATTGGCTTTTTAAGACACGGATAAACATCTATGTGCCCGAAATTATTTGCCATGTAATTTTTAATTCCGTTACCCAACGTTGTATTTTCGTTATCCCAAAAAATATAATTCACTGGTACATCATATTTTTTTTGAACTCTTCTAACAAAAATATCAACCAACTCATCAAGAATATCGGGAGTAATTCCATTTTTGTAATCTGCATTTAAATGTCTTTCACTAGCTAAACTAACTATTATTCCGCTTGATAAAAAAATAGCATTTGCAACAAATGTAGTTGCACTTTTATTTCCTCCAAAGTCAATTCCAGTGTGAATTTCAAATCTTGACTTTGTGAATAGATCATCAACTTCATCTTTTCCCATAAGGAATTTATCAGGGTTACTAACAAATGGTGTGTATATCAATCCCTCTGCATTTTTAGCTAATCCTAAAATGTATCGATCGTAATAAACCGTGCCTTTTAATTCTCGGCATAATTCATCAACATATTTTTGCGGTAGGAACGGATTATCAAAAAGAGAATACCTTTGAAGATATATATCAACATCGCTGTTTATAAATTCTTCGAACCAATGATTTGGTGATTGCGGATTCCCTGCGAAATCACAACAACTGTACTCAAACGAAAGCCTAGTCTTTAGTAACTCGAATACTTCCCGGTTGATGTCATAAGCCTCATCAATGTACAAATATTTTACTCTTGGACCTCTAAATTTTCGCACTCTTCCGACATTATCAGCACCAATACAATAAACCTTTTCACCGAATATTTGACAAGTGTTATTGCTTGATATTCCAGTGACAACTTTATCACCATAAATTTCTTGCAATGGCTCAATAACATTTCTCTGTATCGTTTCTTTTGAAACTCCAACAATAAAACTTAAACCACTTTTACCTGCTCGTTCTACAATTCGATGCGGGATTATATAAAGCGTATCGATATAAGTTTTACCGCACTGGGTAGCTCCTACTTTTCCATTCCATCTCTTGTTTGCTTCACGGATATACTGCGCCTGCTTAACTGATAACTCAATTAGATCATTCTGCATCTGCAACGTCCTTAATTTTTACCAATATCTCTTTTGCCGTATTTATTTGCTCACTATTTCCACCGTGCGCTTCTTTGACCAATAATTCTTTGTCTATAATCACACCATATGCCATTGTTAAATCCCTGATATTTGTAAACATGTCCACATTTTCAGCTTTATCCTCGATAGCTTTTAGCAATTTTTGGATAATCCTCTTCTTGCTCTCTTTCTGTTCTTCCATGTATTCAAGGACATCCTTGGTGTTATCTTCTTTTTTTTGAGTTAACTTTTGTAACACGTTGTCATAGTTAGAATCAACAAGTCTTTTCACAGTTTGTTTTGTAGTGTTATTCATGCGAGCTGTTTCAGAAAAATTTTGATTACCAGCATAATCAGCCATCATCTTTTTTTTTTGGGAGTCAGTTAATTTTGCCATTTCATCATCTCGCTAACTAGCAATTGTTTGTTAAAGAATGTGTCTTTGAAAAGTTGTTTTGAGCCGTCAAAAGTTTTTATGATTAGCTGGTGTGAATTAACAATGCGCTCATATTCGTGGTTGTAGGACATAAAAATTGTGATGCTTATTTTCTTGTGCTGAGATATTTTGATGAATAGCATTTTGATGTACTTGTCCATGCAAATCAAGCCTTCCAAAAGTTCCTAAAAGCACTAAAAAAGGAAGTTTTTAAATGTGGTTGTGAATTGCAAAACATAGAAAGACCTCCTCTGTGCTAATTTTGTTAAGTGTAGCACTAGAGGGAAAAAAAGTCAAACGGAAATTTTGCAAGAAAAAAAAGAAGCAAAAAAGAAAGAAGATGTTAAATAAAAATAATAGAATAAATAAGTAAATATAAAAGTAATATAAGTATATATTTACAATTACATATCCATATCCAGAAGAGGCGAGGTATTTTGCGACTATGCTAGCGAGGTTTTTGTACTTGCAAAATTTGGCGTATTTATGGGAAAAATCAATAAAAAATGTGTTTCTAATACAGTTTTTCAGTGTTTATAATATGAGGTCAAAACAGTCCGTAAATCGTTTCAAAAACACTAGTAGGTTGTTCGTTAATTTATTATAACATTTCTGGCAAAACATTAACTAAAACAAAAACACCAATAAGGTGCTAATTGTTGAGAAAACTTTCGTATGTTTCTAAATCTAATTCAACTTTGTTCATTTCCCTTTACTATCCTTACCACTCGCTTTTTTCGTGCTAACCTTTGATTTTGGCTTATTAATTGTTTCAACCTTAAGCTCACCATTCGCACTCCTACCAGTGTTGCTTGCAAACAATGTTGTTTTTCCACTTGTAAGTTTTTTAGACCGTACTTGTAATGCTCTCTTTATCAATCTGTCCTGTATTTCATGTGCTTCTTCGTCGGTATACTTTTGTTCGTAGATTTTCACTTTATCTGATAACCTTCGGGTTTCATTCAAAAGTAAATCATTGTGATTTGACGTTTCCAAATTTGTTTCAACTTGGTTATCATATTGTTCAAGTAATTCTTCAAATGCTTTCTTTAATTCGTTGTATTTCTTCTTAGATACAATCATTTTTTAATTCTCCTTCTATTACTGGAATAGCTATATTATCCCAAATCTGGGTAGCGTCTCTGCCTTTGATACAAGTTACAGAAAATGGCACAAAATTCTGTTTATAGCACCACAGTTTTATGTCTCGCCCCAATCTTTTAAATTCTTCAGTTTCAATATAATGAGTTAAATAACGTTCATTAACAGAACAATAATATGTTTTTATTTCTAGTAATTCGCTTAATCTAGCTGTGAATATAACAATTTTATTTCCTTTTTTGACTTCTTCTTTAACTCTTTCAACTAGCTTTGTAGGTTTGCCCATATAGAACAAATCAAAACTTTTGTCTTCAGGTACTTTCATAAGAGAATTATCTAAATCTACATAAATCACTTCTTTTTTCATTATTCGACCTCTTTTTTTTATCATCATATATAACTATAAATCCATGATTGCATTTTTCTTTTAGTCTATTAAAATAATTAAAATAACAACAACTATAACCTTCTTGTTTTACCCACAAAGGTTGTTGATCATATTCCTTTTCCACTCCCCATAGAATATTTGGATTCATAACTTATGCTCCAAACTTTCAAAAGCTTCTACGGTAATGACTTTAGTTTTATTACGCTTGGTTAATGTAACCGTAAGATAACCCAAATTATAAAAATAATTTGTTAATATTCTCCCTTTTACTTTACGTGGTCCATTTATAGCATGATCAACCACTCTATCAAGACTTTTAACATTGCCTAAGTTAGATACTTGATAATAACCTTCATATCCAACTATATCTTTATAAATTTCTTCATACATTCCTACTTCCAATTTCATACTCTAGTGAACCTTTCATCATTTTTCATTCACTACCTCCTAATAGCTCTTTATTATCTACTGGCTCGAATTGTTCGCAAATCTTAAACCAGTTTTCTATTATATAATTTTTCTTAATGCAAATACTTTGCGGATTATCAAGTGCGAACTCTTCAATTGCATGATATTTACAATCTAGGCACTTTTTTTCATTCATTGTCAACACTACTTTCTATTAAATCTTTATTGTCGTGGATGTTGCCTATCACAGTTATTTCATCCCAAGAAGTATATTCCCAATTTTTCAATGGGTCTAATTGGAAGCTATTTCCATAAATATTAGTTACAGAAAGAACAACTGCTATTTCATCATCACGATCTAATCGTTTTGCTTTAACAATATCTCCTTCAAATATCTTGTTACCTTCTTTATCTGTTAAGCCTGTGTATTGACCTATTGTTTCAGTTATGATTGGTAAACTTAAATACCTTTCTAATGGTTTTATATAATATTTTCCGTTTGTAGATCTGTATAAATATCCATATTCCCAATTACCGTTTCTTGCGATTAACTTTTCGTTTGCACTATCAGGATAATCAATTTTACCTCTGAATAATATTTCTCTATTCATTGTTATCACCTAACAACTCATCAACTAAGGCATCATGATACTCTTCATCACAATGTTTAGATTGGATTAATTTTTCTTTTAATTGCTCTAACCATTGAAGTTCATCATTATTTTCACTGTTCGTAATATTACAGTTGTTTTCATTTTCCAATTTATTTTTTAAATATTTAATTCTTTCATTTATCATTAATTTCACCTCTCAATAATTCAATAATTTTTCTACCAATCTCAGATTTTTTACAATATTTCCAAATTACATTGTACCGTTCAGATAAAGTCGACATTTGAGCAAACATAACATTACGATTCATTTTTGTAAATGGTTTACAATCTTTATTCTTTTTACTCTCCCATTGAAGCACATCTCTTTCCAAGTTTATGTATTCTAACAAAACAATAAATTTTACATTATTTTCATAAGCTCGCATTATTTCAGCTTTAAATCGTTCTCGCCCTACACCCAAATTATTTGCCAATTCTTCCATAGATGCTTTTCTGTCTATTGTAATTGTAGGATTATTTTCTAATTGGTAATCGCCTATTTCTAATTTATCGATTTTATAATTGACATCCAGTAAATTTAGTTGCTTTAATATGTGAGTATTTTTATTTTCTCGAGAATCTATAATCAATTTGTGCATTCTTTATCGACTCTTTTTTTTCATTTGCTCTTTAAATCTAAATTTAAACTCATCTTTAGAACTTTTGAATATATATCTTTTACAATATCTGCAAATTTCCTTATCTCCTAGCACATAATTACTACAACCACATTTACATTTAACATTGTTTACAGAATATCTTTTATTCTTTTCTTGAATTGTCTCTCTGTCATTTTCTATTCTTATTAGATCATTTAATCCAATTGATTTTCTGAAAAATTTCTGCATTATAAATCTCCTTTCTTTTCATAAATTATTCCTGCTCACAATAGCAAGTTTCTTCGAATAACCGAGTTTAACAACCCTTCTGCGAAACAAATAAGGACTGTCATAATTTTCTTGCCATTCTTGGTTTGTTTCTAAGTTTTTTATTTTTATATTGAACATGTTTATACTTCTTCCTCAAGCATTTTATATAACTCTGAACTGCCATTCATAACAACCAAAGGGTCGTATTTTTTTAATATCTTTATTAGCTTTGGAGGTAGTTTTGTTTTATGGTCGAGTTCTAAGGCATTATTTTTAATTACATCATAGGGATATATTCTATTCATGTAAAACCAAGATACTATTTGTTCTTTAGTTGAATCAGCACCTTTTAATTCGTTTAATTTTTCCCATACTCTCATTATTCATCATTCCTTTGGCATTTCATAAACCCTCGTATTATAGTTAATAACTTCACTATGTTTAACTGGTATTAACGCACCGCTAAATTTCCCTATTTCATGTTTAGCCCACTCTTTTATTCTAGGTTGTAATAATTGTTGCATTTCATCTATTATCTAAAAACATCTTTCTTTTGATTGATATTCACCAAGCAATATCCTTTCTTCATCTCCTACACTTCCTAAATTTGCCAGTATTTCAGTTTGTTTACTGAAATTAATAAATATTAAATTATATTTTGCCAACCTTAATTTATCTTGACTTCTAATCCATAAATTCATTTTAATCACTCCTCTATTTCTCTATTTACTATTTTCTTAAACGATTCCAAGTCCATCTGCTCTCTTGACAAATTCAAGCAAGCACTCAGTATTTCATTAACCAACTTCTTTTCTTCGCACAGCTTTTTATTTTCCTCATGAAACTCAATCAGTGCGTCTTGGTAGTCGTCAAACCTTTTTACTGATATGTAACAATCGTAATTCCACAATTTCTCGACAGCATTTAACAACTTCAATTTATCCTTGGCTTTATTAACCATTATGGTTATATCCAAATGCCCGTATATTTCATAAAACTTTGTAAAGAACAAAAATATTTGCGGATACTTAACGAAATTTTTTTGTTTGACCTTTAAGTCTTTCATCAACTCATCTTTTTGTAAAAGGATACTTAATATGCTTTCTTCTAAGCATGGCAGGTTAAGGCGAATTGGCAAGGGTTCTGTATATTCGAAATTTAATGTTTCTAAGTTGGAGGTATCAAACTCACTCATCTGACATTCTCCAAGTAGTCACCAATCTTCTTTTTCCAATATTCTTTGTTTTTATCTAAATCTATTAAGTAAACTAAAGAGTGTCGACAATATATTGAAATAATGTTGTAATGATCTTTATATTTGCGTTTTTTAATATAAATATTGATTTCTTTTATGCGCTTGAGGTTAGGTATCTTTTCAATTTTTATTTCGTAATCTATATCCCAGTTTGAATTGATAAAACATTCTAGTTCATATTTTAGTTTCTTTGAAAAGTAGCTATCTAATATTTTAGTTATCATTGTTCTAGCTCCTCAATTTTTGATAGGGTTTCTTTAACTTCTTTTAATTTTATTTCTGCCTCATAGTAATAAATATTTCTATCGCCATGAGGAATATCTTTATATCTATTTAGATGTTTTTCAAGGTGTTCTTTTCTATCTTTTAAATATTGTTTTAATTCTGATATTGTTTGTCTTAGTTGCTGTTTACTATCTAATATCTCAAGTATATAATTGTTGTTTATATCAGGTGTGAACCTGCACTTATCACATGAACTTTCTAATACTTCAGAATATGTTTCTCCAACCCAATTACGATTATTACACTTAGGACAGTCCCACATATAACAAAATGGCTCTTCATAATCATCATATACTTGTTGTTGTTCCAGTATCACAATCCCTTTTTCAAATACTTCTTTTCCTATCATCTAATCTTCCTCCAAATCATCAATTCCAAAAATTAATTTCATATTTATAATTTCTTCACTTTCACATTTAGGACAACAGTTTTTATATATTCCCAAATGTTCTACACCAAAAATAGAAGTATAAGGTGGTGAGGTACACTTTGTTGCTGGATTATTAAAGTCATGCAAACATTCTTTACACTTATAGATCATCACTAGCTTTGTTTGGAACTTCTAAAATTGATATTTCACATTTTGTTAAGTTATTTTCACTAATGTAATTAACAATTTCATTGACACAGCGCAACATTTTGTTTCCTCTGCCAATATGAACTATTTTATCTTTAGGTTTATATATGTCTTTGTATTTATCCAAAATTTCAATAACTTCGTTAATATTTACAAAATCACCACTTCTAGCATTAATCATTTCTATGTATTGCCTACGCAACTTACATATTTCCTTTTTTATCTGCTCTATCATTCTTTCTCCTCTTTCCTATAAAAATCAGCTTGCTCTTGCTTTGGTATGAAGTATGTCTTATTTGGGTTAAACAAGCGTTTACTGTCTTCATCATAACGCAAAGGAACTAAATAATTACGCACTCCACCAAACCTATTTTTTAGAATATTGATTGAGTTAGTCGAATCCTTATCCAAAATATCGGGGATTTCATCTTTTGAATCATACCTACGAATAACAAGTAAATTATCACAAAGATTCACTATGTTTTGGCTTCCACTTACTGAATCAGTAGAATCCACATTACCTTTTCGTGGGTGACTAACTAAAAATATGTGTATGTTGTAAGTAAAACTTAGATATTTCAATGCAATAATTATCTTCTTTTGTAATTCATTAAGGTTCATGTTAAAGTCATCTTCTAATGTCATTAAATTATCAACTATGATAGCCTTACATCCCATGTTACACGCGACTTTTATTGATTTAATAACTTCAATAAAACTTTTTATATTTTCATCTTTGAACAATGATTTATTGTCAAATAAGTAAAACATGTTTTCTTTAGTAAATTCACTTTTATTTATTTTGTTTATCCAAAATTTAAAAACATCTTCGCTCAATTCTCCAGAATAGCACATGACTTTTTTTCCTTGAGCAAGTATTTCCAACATTAATTGTCCTACAAAAGTAGATTTTCCTTCTCCAGTTTTGCCTGTGATTATTGTTATTTGTCCTGAGTAGAACCCTACCACATTATCCAGCTGCGGAATGTTGCTTAGCAACCTCGGTAAATTTTCTATGTCCACATTCTCTATTTTAGCCACATCTAAGAGGTTATTTATCTTTAGGTACATATCTACTATGACATCCACCAAACATTGTTTAGGTTGGAGTTCTTGCACCTTATCCGAGGTGTGTAGCTTTATGCCTAGAAATTCATCTTCGAAATCAAACTCGGCCTTAGCATTGAATAAGTAAAAGGCATTGTCATCGACTATTTTTTCTACGCCACCGTCAAGTTGTTCTTTTAGTGTTTCGTGGAGCCCATTTGTTTTGTAATTTTTAAATTCAACTATTACCATTGGTGTCACCTAATATTTCAACCAAATTAACTTCATACCACTCTTTAGCCCCTGCTTGTTCTTCTGAAATATCAAAATTATGAGACTTAATATATTTGTTTTCTAGTTTTTCTTTCAGTTGTTCTAAAAATTTTAATTCATTCTGTAACATCATTTTTCTTCCACAATGCCACCCTCTACCAAAACCATTCCTCAAATCGTGTGGTTTATTACTATTTACAGGCTCACATAATTGTTTCGGACTTTCATCGTATAATTTTATTTGTTCTTTCAAAAATTCAATTTTTTCATTTATTGTCATCATCTTTACCTTCCTAATTTATACAGCAAATTTGTTCTAGATCGCTTATATCAATATTTTCGTCTTTTACATATTCTTCATCAATAAATTCATCACCATCAATAAAACCAAAGCTAGCTTCACAATAAACTTCCTGATAACCATTGCCTTCGTCGTCTCTAGAATAATAGCAATTCAAAATAACTTATCTTTTCATTTCCTAATCCCACGTTTTCTCACTCGCTTTCTGTTTTGGTTTATTTTCTTTTATTTCTTTTTTATTCGGTGGGTAGAAATTTTTCCATTCCCCATTGATCGCTTGAGAAACAATTTTAATTTGTTCTTTTTCATTTGTAGACAACTCCATCAACTCATTAACAAGCCTGTCAACTATCTTTTGGTTTAATGAATAATTGTTGTCTATTCTTATTTGTATATATTCTTTGAATATACTATTTACATTTACATTTTCAATTCCAATTACATATCCAGTATCGGCGACCGTTTTTGCTATCGCAAATTCTTCGCTAAAATGATGCCGTTTTAAATTACCTTTTTTTCCAGCATTACTGCGTTTTTCTGATATGTCATTGTCTTTCACCATTCTTTTTTGTGATATTTTGTTACCACTTTTTTGTATGACATCTTCCTCTAAAAGTTCAATTAATGCGCGCTTTATTATTGATGTTTCAAATGGCATTTGTCTTGCTAATTTTAAAGATATATTTTCCAGGAAGTCTTTTGTTACTTTTTCTTTGTTTTTAAGAAAAATAGTCCCATATTCTTTACTTTTATGCATAGCACACAGCAATAGAATATATACTCCAGTCGATTCAGCACTACAATTTCTTAAATCTTCGTCGCTTGTAAAGTCATCTACATATAAAGGTAAATATGGTTGATTTCTTAAAGCCATAGTATAATATCCTTTCTACTTTATTGATTAAAATTTATATATGACTATATTTATCCTATGTTTTTTACTTAATGTTTCAAAAATATTTTTTACAATATCCCAATTGCCATTAGCGATTCCACACCCATAATTGAATGGTGCACAAATTGTCATCTTTTCTTTTTTTGCAAATTTAATAATCTGTTCAAAACATTTTTCTATAGCATTGTAATCTGTATCATAATTTGCTCTTTGGCTAAAACAATTTGCAATGTATTTATTCTCGTTACTTATTTTAAGTAGTTGGATTTGTCCGTTCAGTTTTTCATAATTGAAATCATGTTGTTCACAAAAATTTTCATATGGAACAAATACATTAGGATATGTTTCTCGTATCTGTAATGCAAGTCCGCCACCCATTATTCCTTGGCAGTTTGTTTGATGACAGATAATATTTTCAGTTGCTTTTAAAATATCTCCATTTTTATAAATCAGTTTCATTTTTAACCTCGATAAATTTTCCGTTTTTTAAAGTATAAAAAACATTTTCTTTGATTTTTTCTCCATCAACTTTGGTCATTTTTGCTTGAACAAAAAACCAGTCTTGTTTATCGTCTTGTTCCCATTCTGCACAAACTATGTAAGAACCTAGCACACCTTTTGCTTTTGAATTAATACCCCAAGCAACAGCTATTGATTGCTCAATATCATTTATTGCTTCACCTTCAATTCCTGTATTAGTAGATGCTCCTCCATAACCACTATTAGTAGATGCTCCTCTTAAACCACTATTAGTAGATGCTCCGTAATCACCACTATTAGTAGATGCTCCTCTTAAACCACTATTAGTAGATGCTCCGTA
>Ga0123355_10001607_pt1 | contig 31541 bp, 24 predicted proteins | sample TergutEmb28metaG_3_FD_89872 | JGI IMG/M metagenome (GOLD analysis project Ga0123355, IMG submission 89872) | Embiratermes neotenicus P1 segment gut microbial communities from Petit-Saut dam, French Guiana - Emb289 P1 | ecosystem: Host-associated > Arthropoda: Insects > Digestive system > Gut ...
CTTATACGCTAAATGGTGGAATAAATCATGCGGATAATCCGGCAACATTTACGGTAAATGATTTACCATTAACATTAGAGCCGGCAACAAGAGAAAATTATGTATTCCTTGGCTGGTTTGCGAATCCTGAGTTTACGGGAGCAGCGGTTAGTCAGATTACTCAAGCTGGAAATGTTAGACTTTATGCTAGTTTTGAGGCAGATGCAGAATATACGATAACGTATATATTAAACGGCGGAACAAATCATACAAATAATCCAACAACATTTGGAGTTAGTAATTTACCAGTACAATTGTATGATGCTACTAAAACAGGTTATGACTTTTTAGGTTGGTTTACTTCATCAGATTTGAGTGGATCGCCAATTAATCAAATCACAGTAGCGGGTAACATTACACTTTATGCTGGCTTTGAGGCGGAAGAAGTTCCAGTTGATATTATTTATCATTTAGATGGTGGTACAAATCATCCGGACAATCCAGCATTATTATTTCAGTCGCAATTTCCTTTTACACTTTTAGATCCGACTCAAGAAGGTTTTGAATTTCTTGGTTGGTTTAGAAACGCTGAATTTACAGGTGAAGCAGTCACTGTACTTTATGCGGTTGATGAAAGCTTCGAACTTTTTGCCAAATGGGTAGAAATTGTTAATTATTCGATTACCTTTAATTTAAACGGTGGTCAGAACCATGAACTTAATCCGGAATTCTACAATCGGACAATGTTACCATTAGTATTTAGATTGCCAACTAGAGAAGGTTATGTCTTCATTGGTTGGTTTGAAAATCCTTTGCTTACGGGCGCAATGATTAGATCGCTTCACGAAGGACAAACGGGAGATCTTGAACTTTATGCAAAATGGGAAGCAGAACAAATATTTAATATTAGTTTTGAGCTTAACGGCGGTGTTTTTGGCTGGATTGACCCGGCAGACCTATTCACGGAATTCTTAACTGATCTTCACACTTTTTTACAAAACAGAAGTCACCCGGGTTTAACGGCAAATGTTAATACTTTCATTCATGGTGCCGGTAATACTTCAGGCTTTAATGGAACTTTTAGAACAGGTAATGCAATTCATGCTGATATAATGCCTTTATTATTCTCACTGGGTCATAGAAACTTTAATCCAAGTTTAGGTAATGCTGAAGATTTCTTTATTTATCATCCTGATTTCCGCGATCGCTGGCTGCCTTTCTTTGATCAATTAGAATTATTTATGCGACAGGTTAATCCGGCACAATCTTTCTGGAACGATCGTTTTGCGGCATCCATTAGAGTTGTCGATTGGATTCTGAATATCCGTGCAGGAGCACCTGCAAATGCACCAAATACTGCTTTTATGCCGGAAGGTCCTTATGTTCCTTCGACATTCTCGAATGCAGCGGCGGTAACTTTGCCAGTGCCGAGAGGAAACGGTCAATTCATTGGTTGGTTTGATAATCCTTTATTTGGCGGTATTGTTTATTCGGTTATTCCGGCTGGAGCGACTGGTCACAGAACTTTCTACGCCAGATGGGCTGAAGATTCTGTAACTTTTGATTTATTTGTTAGTTCGGAATGGGTAGGGAGAAATCCTGGCGAAACCGTTTCTCATTTAGAATATACTCTGACTATTGGTACAAATGCTTTTGCGACATTGCAGGAAGCAATCGATTTTGCCGGAGAAGGAGACTCAATTTTCGTCTTACCTGGAACATATAGCGGAGCAACCATCAATAAAAACTTTATTACAATTGTCGGTCCAAATGCTTTTGTTGATCCTAATATGGATGTCAGAGGTCCGGAAGCCAATGTAATTGGTATTATTAATGTTGGCGCAAATGTTCACGGATTAACAATTACCGGAATGGCGTTTAATGGTGCTGGTCAGGTTAGAGGAGCTGTTACAGGTGGTATTGATAATTTTGTATTCAGCTTCAATAATGCTTCAGGAGTAAGTACTATTGCAGCCGCAGAAGGAATTCTTGATTTCCCAATTTTAAACGATGCGGACAAAAATTCTAATTTTATTATCATGAATAACCGTTTTGATTTTACTAGTCAGCTTCGTCATGTAAGATTAATGAATATTCAAAATCTAGAAGTAATTAATAATGTTTTCCAAGGCAGTGCAGTAAGATCATTTACCGATGCCTTACGTTTAACCGGAACTAATAATTTGAATACCGGTGGTATAGGTGTTGCGGGTAATGTAGTTATTAACCATAATAAATTCTTCAGTATCGGTCAAAGAGCAATCTGGTTCCACCGTTATACAGCTGAAAATATTGAAATTAAACATAATCTATTTGATGATGTTGGAACTACTGAAGCAGGAGAGCCGATTAATATCGTTAATTGGGCGGGAACTAGTACGGTTATAAATATTCGCTTCAATACTTTCACTAATATTGGTGCTAGCGGTGCCTTACAGACTATTCGCTTGCACAATCAAGGAGCACAGTCTGGTGATTGGGTCGCAAACATCAACTTTAATAACTTTAATAATATTCGTAGTACACGCGAAAACTTCACATTGATAACTAATGGCGGAGCATCGGTCAATGAAGAATTACTGATTAATGCTGAAGCTAATTTCTTTGATGGAAGAACGCCAGGCGATATACCAATATTTTTTGTAGGTGTTCAAAATATTGGTGTATATATTAGAAACGAGGGGGACTTGCCGGATATGAATTTCAGTGCAGACCTTAGCCCACAAAGTATTGTGATAACAAACGCAATTTCAAGACTTGAACTTTTTGCGGAACATTTATTACGCTTTGAAGTATTACCTGATAACGCTACAGACAAACGTGTTGTTTTCTCAACAAGTAACAGAAATGTTCTGCAGGTCACTAATACAGGTCAAATTTATGCAGTTGGCGTTGGTACAGCGACAATTACGATTGTAACGGTTGTTAATGAACTTGTAGCTGTATCGCTTACGATAACTGTCTATAAGCCGGACTATCTGGATATTTATTATTCAAATAGTAGTGCCTTAAATGTTGGTGAAGAAGAAATACTTGTTGTCGTGAGAAACGGTTACGAAGGAGTATTACAATTTACTTCTAGCGACTCATCGATCGCAACTGTTGATTCAAGCGGTTTAGTAAGAGCGGTTAGCCCTGGTATTGCTTTAATTAGTGTTGGAGTAAATGATCAAGTATTAGGCACTGCCGGAATTACTGTTTTAGAGCCACTGACAACAGAGGATGCTTTATTACAATTTTTAATTGCTTCTCATAATAGCAATGTTCAGCGTGATAATGCAATTACTGTAACAGGATTCCAATTTATTTATGAGCATGATTTGATTCATAGTGTCAATCGCTTCTTGTTTGAAGAGCACAACATTATTGAACGTTGGATTCCGGTTGGAGGAGTTGGCATAACTCATAATAATCGTCCTGGAACGGTTCGTCCAAAACACTATGTTGTTATTCATGATACAGGATCTACAGCGCCTGGAGCCGGAGCATTAGCCCATGCAAATTTCGTCACAGGTGGAGGAAATGGAACATCTTGGCATTATACAACAGGTAACGATGGAGTTTTCCAGCATATTCCTGATAATGAGATTGCTTTCCATGCTGGTGATGGATCAGTTCAATTTAACTTAACTAATACAGGTGTTGCCGCAACAGTCAGAAATCCGATTGTTACAATTTCTACAGACGGTTACTGGGTACTTAATGGCAATAGAACATCGATTCAGGCGCCAAGAAACGGTAATCAGATTTTGACGGCTAATGATATTAATGATCAAGGGGTCAGAGTTGAAATTCACAATGGCACATACTGGATTGGAGTTACTTATTTTAATGCAACTTACCGGTTAATCTCTAATCGTGGCGGAAATCAAAATGGTATTGGTATTGAAAAAGCAATTAACCAAGGTTCAGATTTATTCTTAACATGGCAGTTAACGGCAAAACTAACGGCTCACATTATTAACAATAATGGCTTAGAATTAGATTCAGTTCAGCAACATCACTTCTTTAGTGGTAAAAACTGTCCTCAGACAATGAGAGGCGTAGATGGTGGTTGGGAAGACTTCTTAGAGTTAGTTGCGACAGAATTAGAAATTTTAAGAAACTTTGCAGAATATACTATTTCATTTGAAGTTATATCCGGCAATGAATTCTTAACTAATAGAGGACGCGCTTCTAATGGCGAAGGCGTTGCTCAATTAGTGTCTTACCGTATTACAGTTTCTAGAGGAGGCTATGAGAACTCAGTTGTTCTTCATAGTATGATTCCGGGAAGATTCGCTTAAAAATTTAATTAAGAGCGAAAGTAAAATAAATTTCCTAGGAAATAATAAAGAGGTTGTAAATATTTAGTACTTGAAAATAAGTATTAAAGAAGTACACCTCTTTTTTGTTATAAAGCGGGCTTTCCGATACAAAATCTAGCATATAACAGCACCAATTCGCTTCGCCTCAAAAGTCAATGCTAGATAAAACCATATTAGGAGTGGCAGAAAATTTTGTGCCAAGCATCTAAATATCGGAATAAAAAACTTTATAATAAAACTCAAGGGGCAAACGATTATTATTCATATGTAAAGCTACAACCATTTTTTTATGAACTATAAATTAAGGACATATATTTTATTGACAAAATTGTATCAGACATTTGATAACAGAAATCTATTACTTAAGAAGAAAGCATTTTATCATTAGATTGTCGATATTTTTGTAGAAATTTCTTTAAGATATGTTATAATTATTACGTAGTAAACATTAAGTCAGAAGGAGGCCATTATGAATCCCGTAATTAAAGAATTTGAAAAAATCAATAAGCATATTGGTGATGCGGTTGTTGCGTTTTTAAATTCAAACGGCGGAACCATAAAAATAAGCCTTCAAGCGCAAAATGATCTTAAAAAAGTTCAAACATTGTTAAAGGAAATAACCCCTTTTGTTAGATTTAATCAGGAAATTAAGGAAGCAGAAGTAATTCTTTATATTCCGGCAGGCCTCGATAAGCCTTATTGTAACGAACGGGGCTTTTTTGTTTTTGAGAACCAATTGATTTATAAACTTTCCCGTGACGAAATAATTGCTAAAATTAAACAACAGGGAATAACAGAAGAGTATAACTATTTCAGTAAAGTAGATGTTGGTTTGATGTTTTCAAAAGAACTCTTTCAAAAATATCTAGATAAAAATACAAAATCTAAAGAAGAAAGTATATTCGATCAACTATTAAAGTTAAAAGCTGTACAAGAAGTAAACAAGCAATATTTTTTCCGATTGGCAGGACTACTTAGTTTTACTGAGCACCCTCAAGATTATCTGGAAAATGCTTATATTAAAATAAATATATTTTCCGGATTTGATAAATCATTGCCTCTTGATTCAGTTGATTTTAAAGGCGATCTTCTGAAAATGATTGATAATGCTTTTGACTTCCTGAAAAATAAGATGCCAAAAATAACGGATAAATTAATTTGGGAATTGCTTTTAAACATGATTCTTCACAATAATTATCATGCTGATTTGTTGCCGATGACAGTAGAAATATACGCTGACAAAGCGATTTTCCGCAATTTACGAATAATTCAACCACTTGTTGATCAACATTTTGGTATTATTAATTTTGCATCTAATAAAGACTTGAAAAATATTTTAACAACTATTGGTTACGCAAGAAGTATTGGTGCCGGAATTGATATCATTAACAATGAATTAATTAAAAACCATTTACCACCAATGACTTTGGAGCGCAATGATTTTTTCAGTGTTCAGATTTCTTTTATAGAACAAATAAAAGCTCCGCCTCATTTTAGAATAAAAGGAAAGCCGCGTGAAAAAGTTGGTAAGTTTGAGTTAAAGACTAGAGAAATATATAATGAAATAATAAAAAATCCATTTATTACACAAAGTGAGTTGTTTGCTAAAACAGAAATAAGTGAAAGAACGATTTCACGTGTTATTCAGGAACTGCGTAAAAACGGTAAAATAATCCGCATTGGGGCCAATAAAAATGGTTATTGGGAAATTGCAGAAAATAAAATTCGGGAGAGAATATGAAAAAAATCGGAACAGCTGTATTTGGTATTAAAGCACCAATCATTAAGCCATATGATAATTTAATTGAAATTACATGTGATTCATTATTAGAGGCCGTCAAAGAAAATAATCTAATCCTTAAAGATAGAGATATCGTCGCTGTTACGGAAGCAATTGTTGCTAAAGCAGAAGGTAATTTTGTTACAGTCGATGAAATTGCTCAGGAAGTAAAAGAAAAATTTCAAAGCGATACAATCGGTTTGATTTTTCCGATTCTTTCGCGCAACCGCTTTTCTTTAATTCTTAAAGCTATTTCCAGAGTTTGTAAAAAACTTTACATTCAGCTTTCCTATCCGGAAGACGAGGTTGGAAATCCTTTGATTAGTCGTGAAGCGTTAGCCGAAAAAAATATTAATTATTACAGTGATGCTTTTTTAGAAGCTGATTTTAGAAAAATATTTCCAGATCTCTTGCATCCTTTTACAGGAATAGATTATCTGAAATATTTTCATCAAACAGCGGAATGTCCAGTAGAAATAATTTTAGCAAATAATCCGCTTGAGATTTTAAAATATACCAATAATATAATTAACGCTGATATTCACTCTCGTAAAAGAACGAAGAATTTGCTTCAAAGTAATAAGGCTAAAGTTTTCAGTCTCGATGAATTTTTAAATCAAAAAAGAGAAGGTGGCTATAATCCACATTATGGTTTATTAGGCAGTAATGTCAGTAAGACGGAAGTACTGAAATTATTTCCGCGCGAACCTTTGCATTTTGCTGAAGGATTACAGAAAGCTCTTTTTCAAAAAACGGGCATTAAATTAGAATGTCTAGTTTATGGTGATGGGGCATTCAAAGATCCTGTCGGTGGTATTTGGGAACTTGCTGACCCAGTTGTAGCGGCGGCTTATACTAAAGGACTGGAAGGAACGCCTCAGGAAATTAAACTAAAGTATATTGCTGATAATGTAGAAGGCGATGGCGAAATTACAGAAAAAGTTCGTTCATTAATCAAAAATAAAAGCAATAATCAACTAGATAGCGATAATGCTCTAGGCACAACGCCAAGACGCTATGTTGATTTAATTGGTTCATTGTGTGATTTAGTTACTGGATCTGGTGATAAAGGAACCCCAATCGTTTTGATTCAGAATTATTTCACCGATTATGCAATGGAGGAATAATATCAACTCAAATGATTTTAAACCTTTAGAACTAACTGATAAAATAACTTTTGATGTTTTGCGTCAAAGCAAGCTCTACGATAATTACTATGCAAGTGATCTAAATTTTCTAACACTTTACAGTTGGAAAGATTTATATAAAACAGAAGTTTTTATAGATAATGATTTGATGATTTTTAAAGATAATCGCGCTGAGTTTATATTTTCTCCGCCATTAGCTAAATCAAAAACAGCATTCAATTTAGGAATTGATTTAATCAAAGATTATTGCAAGTCAGAGGGAATTAAAGTTAAAATTCAAGGAATTTCTGATAATCTGCGGGAAATTATTGATAATAAAGAAAATTATGATTTTATGCCTCAGCCTGAGCATGCCGAATATATTTATAATTCCTGTGATCTCATTAATCTTAACGGAAAAAAACTCCATGCCAAACGAAATCATGTTAATCGCTTTATTAAAACTTATAGTTATCAATTTGTTCCCTACCAAGAAAATTTTCGATCTCAGATTCAACGCATAATTGAGAAATGGAACGAAAAACAAGGATTTGATTTTGAGTCACAAGCAATATGTAATGCTTTAAATAATCTGGAAATTTTAAATAGTTATTGCGATTGTCTTTTTGTAGAAAAAGAATTAGTTGGCTTTGCGATTGGCACAACTCTTAAAGAATATGGGCTGGTTGTTTTTGAAAAGTGCGATAGTAATTATATCGGAGTTTATCAAATAATAAATAATTTATTTGCTGCAAAAAATTTTAAAGAAGTTTCGTATATTAACAGGCAAGAAGATCTGGGCATAGAAGCCTTAAAAAAAGCAAAAATGTCTTATTATCCGGTATTTTTACAAGAAAAATACTTGATGACAGAAAAATAAAAAAAAGGGAGAAATATTTATGGCAATTATCGAAGGAAAAAAAATAAAAATATTTTCATTAAGCGCAAACAGGCCTCTTGCGGAAGAAATCGCTAAAACAGTTGGTTGTGAACTTGGCGTCTGTGAAGTCAATTATTTTGCGGATGGCGAAATTAATATGAACATCCCAGAAACAGTACGTGGACATCATGTATTTGTTGTTCAACCAACGCAGACACCGGTTAACGATACTTTGATGGAAGTTTTAATTATGTGTGATGCTTTAAAAAGAGCAAGTGCCTTAACAATTAATCTAATTATTCCATATTATGGATATTCTAGGCAAGATCGAAAAACGCGCTCAAGGCATCCTATTAGTGCTAAATTAGTCGCAGATTTAATTCAGACAGCTGGAGCTAACAGAGTTATCGCTATGGACTTGCATGCAGGACAGATTCAAGGTTTTTTCGATATTCCGATTGATAACTTTCTTGCGATGCCAATTCTTGCTAAATACTTAATGAAAAAGAATTTTAAGAATATTGTTGTTGTTTCTCCAGATCATGGTGGAGCAACACGCGCTAGAATATTAGCTGATTATTTAAGTGCGCCAATGGCTATTATCGATAAAAAACGTCCTGAGCCCGGCAAAGCTGAAGTAATGAACATTATCGGTGAAGTTAAAGGCAAAACCGCAATCTTAATTGATGATATGGTTGATACCGGTGGTTCTTTAGTGGCGGCCGCAGAAGCATTGCTTAAAGCGGGAAGTGAATCTGTATATGCAGCTTGTACGCATCCTATTTTATCGGGTGATGCTTCTAACAGAATTTTGCAATCACCATTAAAAGAATTAATTTGTACTAATACTGTATTTTTAGCAGACTCAAAAAGAAATGAAAAAATTGTTCAGCTTTCTGTAGGGGAAGTTTTAGGTCAGGGGATTATTAAAATTCTATATGACGAGCCTTTATCAGGATTGTTTCAGCTTGAGACCGAAGAAATAAGATGAAATTAATTCTCGGTTTAGGAAATCCGGGAAAAAGATTTGAACATACCCGTCATAATATTGGTTTTGATTGTCTTGATTATTATCTTTTTTTAAATAACGGTAAATTTAAAGAAAAAAGCAAGTTTCTAGGTATGATTTGTGAAACCCCAGAAGCGATATTTTTAAAGCCACTGACTTTTATGAACCTTTCCGGTCTGTCGGTAAAGAAAGTCATAAAACATTATAAAATAGCAATTGAAGATATTATTATTTTTTATGATGATCTTGATTTAGATTTAGGAAGAATTCGATTAAGAGAGCGAGGTTCTTCCGGTGGACACAACGGCTTGAAAAGTATTTTTGCGGAACTTGGTACTCAGGAAATTAAAAGATGTAAAGTCGGAATAGGCAAAAACTTGGGTACCGTTGATCATGTCCTTGGTCGATTTACTAAAAAAGAGTTAACTCTTATTGAACCGGCAATAAAGATAACTGTAGAAATCATTTCAGATTTTATCGCGGGAAATAGTTTTGCGGATTTAATGAATACCTACAATAAGAAAAACTAAAGGAGTAATTATGCGCTATCATGATCAGCATGTTCATACTAATTTTTCCAGTGATTCCAAAGAAATCATGGAAAATTATATTAAGAAAGCAGCAAGTTTAAGTCTAGAGTATGTTGCGATAACCGATCATGCGGATTATATGGCCGGCTGGACAAAAAAAGATGAATTGTTTTCATGTCCTGATTATTTCGCGGAAATAAGAAGACTACAATCCCTTTATCCAAAAGTAAAAATCTTAGCCGGTATTGAAATGGGTTACAGGTCAGAGTATATTGAGAAAATAAATGAACTTTTAAGCGGTAATGCTTTTGATTTGATAGTTTTGAGCGTTCATGAAATGGCTGATTTAGATTATTTTTACAAAGAGCCTTATGAAGCTTTAGGGATTGAAGTAGTAGTTAATAAATATTTTGATCAGGTTTTAGAAGGTCTGACAACAATTAAGCATTATGATATTTTAGGACATATTGACTATTGTTTTCGGTCATTATTTAGGCACTATGGAAAAATTTTCCCGATTGAGCCATATCGGCCAATTTTGGAAAAAATCTTTAAAAAACTAATTGAATTAGATAAATCCTGGGAAATAAATACTTCCGTTTATGAAACAACGCAAAGTTCATATTACATCGAAAATCTCGTAAATCTTTATCTTAAACTCGGTGGAAAGAATCTGGTTGTTGCGTCTGATTGTCATGATGTATCAAGATTTTTATCATCATTTCCACAAATATTTAAGCTATTACAATCTTTAGGCGTTAATAAACTTTGTTTTTATGTGAATCGAAAAAAAGAGTATTATAAGTTAGAGAATTAAATTATGGATATTATTAAAATTGAAAATATGTCATTTCGTTATAATGCCCGCTCACAAACTCTAAAAAATATTAATTTAAATATTAAAGAAGGTAGTTGGGTTAGCATCATTGGTCATAACGGATCAGGAAAATCAACGCTTGCTAAATTGTTGGTTGGCTTACTTAAGGTAAATTCCGGCACAATTAAAATAGAAGATGTTATTCTTGATGAAAAAAGTGTTTCAGATATCCGTCGTAAAGTCGGTATTGTATTTCAAAATCCGGATAATCAATTTGTTGGAGTGTCAGTTAAGCACGATATAGCTTTTGGCTTAGAAAACCGGCAAATTGAAAGTTCAGTGATTCGGGAAATGGTTCTGAAGTTTAGCCAAAAAGTAGGAATGGATAATTATCTTGACAAATCACCTAGCGATTTATCCGGGGGTCAAAAACAGCGGATGGCAATTGCTGGTGTTTTAGCCGTTAATCCAAAAATAATCATTTTTGATGAAGCAACTTCAATGTTGGATCCAGAAGGAACCAAGGATATTGTCGATATGCTTAAAATGCTGAAAACAGAAAAAACTTTATTAACGATTACTCATGATTTAAGAATTGCTCACTTAAGTGATTGGGTTGTGGTAATTGATCAAGGACAAATTCTTTTAGAAGGCAAACCGGCTGATGTGTTCAAAGAAACGGATAAATTAGCTAAAGCCAGGTTAGAGTTACCACTAAATCTTAAGATGATTGATGAGATTAATAAAAGTCCAATCTTAAAAGATGACATGAAAGCAGGTGTGCTTTTATGGCGATTGAATTCAAAAATTTAAGTTATATTTATCGGGGAGTACCTAAAAAAGATTTTGAACAAGCACTTGATTCAATTAACCTTAAAATTAATGCGACTGGTGAATTCATTGTGCTTTGCGGAAAAACAGGGAGCGGAAAATCAACATTAATCCAACAAATGAACGCTTTATTAACTCCAAGTTCGGGTGAATCAAAAATTTTTGATAAAGTAATTCATTCGAAAAAAAATAAAGGCTTAAATAAAATCAGAAGACATGTAGGTATGGTTTTTCAGTTTCCAGAATATCAATTTTTCGAAGAAACAATATTAAAAGATGTAAGTTTCGGACCACGTAATTTTGGCTTTTCTAAAGAAGAAGCGGAAAAACTAGCTAAAGAAGCCTTAAAACTAGTAGGCATTCCTGAAGAACTTTATGAAAGTTCACCTTTTAAGTTATCTGGAGGTCTTATGCGCAAAGCTTCAATCGCTGCTGTTTTGTCACTTAATACAGATATCTTAGTCCTTGATGAACCGACACGCGGACTTGATCCTACAGGGCGAAAGGAAATTATGGCGCTTTTTTCTGATATTCATAAAAAAACCAATAAAACAATTGTGATGATAACCCATGATATGGATTTAATGTATCAGTATGCTAATCGTGTTTTAGTAATGAAAGCCGGAAAACTTGTTTTTGATGGCTCAAAAGAGAATTTATTCAAAAATAATCTATATCAGGATTTTGCTTTAGAAAAGCCGGAAATTGTTAAAATTATCGATTCAGTCAATGAAATATTTGGATTAAATTTGAGTTATAATACAGAACCTGACTCTTTAGTAGCGCTTTTAGAAAGAGAGGTCCGAAAAAATGGCTGATTTTGTTTTTGGGCAGTATGTAAAAGGGGATTCCTGGATATATAAAATAGATGCACGATTTAAGTTTTTAGCATTTATTGTTTTAATTGTTGCGGTTTTTATGATTCGTAATGTCTGGTTTATGACAGGGTTTTATCTTGCAATTCTTTTAATGATAGCATTAGCGCGCTTATCAATTCTTCGTTTTTTAAAAGCTATAAGACCTTTGATGTTTTTAATGGTGTTTACTTTTTTTATGCAGATGCTTTATACAACAGATGATAATCCACCGCTTTTTGAACTTGGATTTTATTTTAATTTAATTAGTTTAATACTGATTATATTAGTAATTGTTTTGTTTTTTTATCTTCGAAAGGTAATTCCCTTTAAATTTATTTTATTTTTAACTACGATTTTTCTGATATTTTTTGTTCAGTATTTTTTAATAAGCAGCGTATTGTTTAATTTTGAATATCAATTAGTTTTATATGAAAGAGCTCTTACAACTGCAATTTTTGTCATCTTAAGAATAATGATTTTTATAAGTTTAAGTTCACTATTGACTTATACAACGATGCCTCTGACAATTAATGATGCTTTAGAAAGTCTTTTAAAGCCTTTAAAAATTATTCGTTTTCCGGTTAGTGAATTAACGATGATGTTTATGTTATGTTTAAGGTTAATGCCTATGCTTTATTTAGAAAGCAGAAAAATTATGAAAGCTCAGGCTTCCCGTGGTGTTGATTTTAAAGAAGGAAAGTTTAAACAAAAAATTGTACAGATTGTTTCTTTATTAATACCAATGTTAGTTTTATCCGTTAAACGGGCTTTTGATTTAGCCGATGCGATGGAATGTCGCGGCTATGTAATTGGGGCGCCAAGAACTAAATACGAAGTCAGTGTTTTTAAGATTACAGATATCTTAATTTTATTAATTGCTTTACTAATCCTTGGTTTTACTATCTTTTTACGATTTTGGCTGTGAGGAATTTTATGAACTATAAAGCAATTATTTCTTATGACGGCACTAACTTTCACGGCTTTCAGGCACAGGAAGGATTACGAACTGTTGAATCTGAATTGATGGAAAAACTGGCAATAATCTTAAAATCAAAAGTAAAAATTTATGCATCAGGTCGGACTGATAAAGGTGTTCATGCTTTAAATCAGGTTATTAATTTTCATTCAGATATTATTATTCCAGTAGAAAAATTTAAAATAGCAATTAATAAAGTATTACCCTTGGATATTTACTTTAAAAATATCGAGATAGCTGCTGATAAATTTCATGCCAGGCATCATTGTATCCGCAAAGAATATCTTTATTTAATTAACAATCACATTTATGATCCTTTAAAAGGTAATTATCAATGTCATATTCCTCGCCTTCTTGATTTAGATTTAATGCAAGAAACTATTAAATCTTTAGTTGGCACAAGAGATTTTAAGGGTTTCACAACTAATGACAATAAAACACCAAGTATTAAGACTATTCATGAGATAAGTATCACTAAAGAAAACGGCTTAATTACCATCTATTTTAATGGTAGTGGTTTTCTGAGATATATGGTTAGAAGTATAGTGGGGGTCATGATTGAAATCGGCTTAAAAAGAAAACCTGTTAGTGTTATTGAGGAGATATTTTCGGAAAGAAAAAGACATAAATGCGGAAGGATTGCGCTTCCTAATGGCTTATATTTGAAAAACGCTTATTATGAGGATGAATATGGAAAATCTTAACGAAAGACAAAAAGAAGCGGTCAAAACTTCAGAAGGTTTTTTGCGGATTATAGCCGGAGCAGGTAGTGGAAAAACAAAAGTTTTAGTTAATCGCTACCGTCATTTGTTAACTGAAATCGGCTGTAATCCCAGAAACATTCTTTGTGTTACTTTTACAGCTAAAGCTGCAGAAAGTATGCAAAAGCGCGTCAAAGAGTTGATTGGTGAAGGTTTTGACACGACTTTAATCACAACATATCATGGCTTTTGTGTTCGCGTCCTGAGAGAGGACGGTTTTTTGTTAGGTTATCCTAAAGGTTTTATGATACTTGATGAGAGTGATATGCGTAAGATCATTAAGGAAATTCATGAAGAAAAAGATGTGGAATATCACGGAAATACCGTTGAATCTATTTTAAAAGCTATTAGTGAATATAAAAGCGATCAGTCTTATGTTGGCGATTTTATTAGTAAAAGCGGACCAGAGATTGTTCATCAAAACAGATTTATTGAAGGTTATCTTCAAAGACAAAAACAGTTAGTTGCGCTTGATTTTAACGACTTAATTAACTTTACTTTAGCCCTTTTTGAATTTTACCCGAAGACTTTAGAGAAATGGTCGACACAATTAGAATATATAATGGTTGATGAGTTCCAAGATTCAACAAATCGAGAAATGCTAATTATTGATTTATTAGCTAAAATTAACGCTAATCTTATGGTTGTTGGCGATCCTGACCAAAATATTTATGAGTGGCGCGGCTCAAAAATGGAGCTGCTTGTCGATTTTGAATTACGATACCCTAACACAAAAACAATTATTTTAGAGGAGAATTATCGTTCAGTCCCAAAGATACTTGAATGTGCAAATAGCGTAATTTCTCATAACTGCATTAGAGTTGAAAAAAATCTTTATACGCAGAAGACTTCGGATTTTGTGCCGATTTTTTATAATGCAAAAAATCAGGAAGCAGAATCTAAATATATAACTGATATAATTATTTCTAAAGTTAAGAGTGGGCGAAAATATCAGGAATTTGCGATTATTTATCGAGCTTCCTATTTATCAAGAGTTATTGAAACAATGTTAATGAATCAGAAAATCCCCTATGAACTTGTTTCAGATGTAGCTTTTTTTGATCGTTCAGAAATAAAAGATATTGTTAGTTATTTAAAATTAATTAATCAGGAAGACGATCAGAATCAGGCTTTTAAAAGAATTATAAATATGCCACCCCGCAAATTCGGTAAAGCAAAACTCAAATATGTAACTGATGAAGTAGCTGATCAGAATTTTTATGATTTTATAAAAGCGAACAGAGAAAATAAAAAACTAATGAACGAAGAAATAAAATATTTTATTGATTGTATTGAAGAGCTAAGAATCCAAAAGAATCTAATGAAGATAACTGATTTTTTTGATTTAGTCTTACATTTAACAGGTTATGAGAAACATCTTTTCAAAAGCCAAAGCCTTTTGCGCTTGGAAAACCTAGCTGAACTTAAGCGCTATTTAGCAGAATTTGATAGTCTGGAAGAAGATCCTTTAAGTCACTTTTTGAAAAGCATCAAGCAAAAATCTGAAGTTTTTACTGATAAAAATAAGGTTAAACTTATGACAATACACGCTTCTAAAGGTCTGGAATTTCCGATTGTTTTTATAACTGGTATGCAAGATGGAGTCTTTCCTTCCGCAAGAGTGATGGAAGAAAGAAAACAAAGTGGACTAGAAGAAGAAAGAAGAGTTTTTTATGTTGCGCTTACCAGAGCGGAAGAAGAGTTGTATTTAACTAATCATCAGACCGAATCTGGCACAAAAATTTCGCGCTTTATTAAAGAAATGGGTAAAGATAATTATTTATTTGAAGGTCAAAAAGAAGAAAACAAACTAATTAAACCGACAGGATATAAAAATGATGTCTCTTTAAAACAAAATGATGAAATTGCCCATCCTTTGTTTGGACAAGGTATAATTAAGGATGTTGATTATCGCTTTGAAGGGTATAAAGTATTTTTTCCGGCAACTAATAAGACGCGAACTGTTTCTTTTGAATTTGTCAAAAACCTGACAGAAGAAAAGATAACAGCTAAGCCGAAAAATGAACAGATATTAATAGAATCAAAAGAAAAGCCGCTTGAAATTCAAGAAGAGAAATCAATTGCAGAAAATGATACTTCATGGATAACTTATATTTTAAATCATGAAAACAAAAGTAACTGGCAGTGTATCAACATCATTGACTTAAAATATCCTTCTGGTCTTTGTGAGTTTTGCGAAAAACAATATGTTCGTTATTTGCATGTGATGAAAAATATAGAGACAAATGAAATTCAAAATGTTGGTTGTGTCTGTGCCGGAAAATTAGAGGGTAATGCGGATGAATCTAAGGCTCGTGAAAAAAGTTACAAAAACATTATTAAGCGCCTTGAAACTTTTTTAAATAAGCCATGGAAGCTAAGTAGTTCCGGAAATCACTATCGCAAGATTGAGGGCGAAATCGTAACAATCATAAAGGATAAATATCAAAATGATAGATATCGGTTTTATTATCAAGGGAGTTTAAGCGAGGCTTACTCTGATTTAGAGCAACTTAAAAAAGAAGTGTTCTTTAAGATTAATAAAATTAAAAAATAATTTCATAATTATTAAAGGCTCTGCAAGTTTGCGGAGCTTTATTTAATTTAACAATTTATAAGTTTAGCATATTTTAAGAAAGTAGCTCTAGACATATTTAGCTTTCTGGCTGCCTCAGAATTTGTTATTTCTTTTTTAAGATAAAGATTCGCAACTTCATTAAAACTATCGGGTAGTGTACACTTTGGGCGCCCCATATGAATACCTTTTTCTTTAGCTAGACGAATGCCTTCGATTTGTCGGATTTTGATGCTCTCTCTTTCCGTTTGCGCAACAAAAGATAAAATCTGAAGAACGATATCGCTTATAAATTTACCAACAAGATTATGTCCTTCGATTCTAGTATCAAGGAGCGGCATATCTAGAACTAAAATATCAGCCTTGATGTTTTTTGTGATATCGGTCCATTCCTCGATTATCATATCATAGTTGCGACCAAGACGATCTATTGATGTAATTACCAAAAGATCGTCTTTTTTAAGCATTGCCTTTAAAACTTGATAATTACTGCGATTAAAATCCTTTCCTGATTGTTTATCAATAAAAATATCATTCATTGATAATCCTAATTTTTGAAATTCATCTAACTGTCTGTCAATATTCTGTGTCACTGATGAAACCCTTGCATAACCATATGTCATAAATTATCCCCCGGTTAAAAATTATAACTATGAACAGATAAAAACGCAATAAAAAATACCATCGAAAAGGATGGTTTTGGGAACGATTGTAAGAAAGGTGTACCTTTTCGACTTAACAATTTCTGATTAAAATTTTAACATATTTACCTATAAAATGTCAATATAAATATCAAAAAACAGCATTTTTTTGTGTTTTTTTGTCAAATAGCAAAAAAAATTAAGAGTTGAAAAGGTACGCCTTTTTTTCAAGCAAAGAAGGTGAAAAGACTACTATTTTAAATAATGATTATAGGAGCGAAAGAAGATGAACAGGAAACATAAATTTTGGGTAGTATTATTGGCCACTATCGGAATAGTATCGCTTTCTGGCTGCAGTAGCGAAAGTACCAATAACGATTGGCGTTTGTGGAATTTTTCAATTGTATTCTTGATAATTCTTTTACTTATACTCATAGTACTTTTAGTTTGTACCGTTATAAGAAATAGGAAGCGTACGGATAATCTTAAGGAAATGGTTGTTGATAACAAGTTATCTGATGCGATTAATAAAGCAACAGAAGATACATTAAATAAGAGTAAGCTATCAATGGATCCTTTATATTTAGACTTAAAAGTTCCACTAGCGGAAAATAATGAATATATCATTGCTGATATAAATAGATATATAACCAATAAAATAAATGTTATAAAAAACACAAAGGAGGGTATGAGACCGACAAGTTATAAAGTGAAAGGCAAGAAAGCATTCGCCTTATTAGCAGATGCTAAAGATGGTAATTTTAAGCTCACTTTAAAGTGTGGTCCGGCTTATGGAGCGAAATTATGCGAAATTTTTCCGGATACTGTTACGCAGGCTAAGTTTCCATATGGCTTAATTTGGTTTACTGTAATAAATGAAAAAAAACAACCATCACTAGAGCTAATAAAGCAAATGATCGATATCTCATATGAGATTGCTAAAATCGGATTTTAAATAAATAACAAAAAAAGAAGGAGAAGAAAAAATGTTTAAAACGTTGTCATATAAAAGCAAAATGCTGATTTTAATTTCAACAATAGTTTTAGTAGTATTGTCTATCACGACAATGCTTATTGTCCGTTATTTAAATAATAACGAAGATGGTCCAGAAACGTTTCAGGTAGTATACAGGAATGTTGGTGGCGAAAATTTTACAGGAACTCACGGTTACGGAGCACCAACAGAACATATTTATGGAACAGAAACGATCTTAGTTGACGCGACCAAAGCGGGGCATCAATTTTTAGGATGGTTTTTAGATGTTAATGGCGCAGGCACACCTTTACTTGTGATTAATGCAGATGTCAGAGAAGAAGTTACACTGCATGCTAAGTGGCAGGAAGATATCAATGTCATAGGCATTAGTTATTTTGATATCGGAGGAGAGATATTTAGCGGAACATTTACAGCTGCACATCCTAATGTTCATACTTTAGGAACAGAAACAATTCTTGTTAATCCAACAAGAGTAGGGCATACATTCTTAGGATGGTTCTTAAACTCGGAAGGAATGGGAACGGCCGTCACAAGATTAGAAGCTGGTGCAAACTTTGAATCAGAAATTAATCTGTATGCAAAGTGGGAAGTAAATAATTATGTTATTACATTTGATGTTAATGGCGGAAATCTTTTACCTAATAATAATCAAACAGTAACATTTGGAGAAGCATTCATACTGCCAGAAGCAACAAGAGAATTACATATTTTTGGTGGCTGGCTACATAATGGAAACAAAATCGTTTCCGGCATATGGAATATAGCATCTGATGTAACATTAATAGCTAATTGGATACAGCCTGTATTCTCTTATGTTTCAACTAATTCTAATATGTCGCACAACGATGGAAATTTTGGCGTAGCAATCGATTCAGAAGGAAATCTCTGGAGTTGGGGATCAAACGCTAATGGCAGAACAGGTCAAGGGACAACCGCAGGAAATACATTAATTCCAACTATAATAGATACGGGGGAAACAAGATTTAGGACAATTGCAACATCACTGGAATTTGTTATTGCGATAGATATAGAAGGAAATCTTTGGAGCTGGGGAAATAATGTAAGTGGCAGAACAGGGCTTGGACTATCAAGTGGAAACACTTTAGTCCCGACAATGATCAATACAGAAGGTGCTAAGTTTGATCAGATTGCGATAGCAGTAGCTCATACTTTCGCGATAGATACTGAAGGAAATTTATGGAGTTTTGGTAATAGTTTTAATGGAAGAACCGGTCAGGGACAAAGCTCGCAACATACATTAGTCCCGACAATGATAGATGTAGGTTTAACTAGATTTACTATGGTTTCTGTTTCTGAAATGTATGGTATTGCGATAGATACAGAAGGTAATCTTTGGAGTTGGGGATTAAATACTAATGGTAGAACAGGCCAAGGAGTAACTGCGGGATACATATTAGTCCCGACAATGATAAATACAAACGGAAACAAATTTGCAACAGTTTCGACTTCTACTGCATTTGTTATCGCAATAGATTCAGAAGGAAACCTTTGGAGTTGGGGATTAAACGATAACGGCAGAACAGGTCAAGGAACAACAACTGGCAATACGCATACGCCAACGATGATAAATACAGGTTCAACTAGATTTGAAGCAGTATCTGTAGCTAATACACACGCTTTAGCATTAGACATAGAAGGAAATCTTTGGAGCTGGGGAAATAATGTAAGTGGCAGAACCGGACTTGGACTATCAGCCGGAAACACACTGATCCCAACGATGATAGATACAGGAGAAGTCAAGTTTAGTCAGATTGCGATTGCGGTAGCTCATAATGTAGTTTTAGATACTGAAGGAAATTTATGGAGTTTTGGTAATAGTTTTAATGCAAGAACTGGTCAGGGACAAGGCGCACAGCATACATTAGTCCCGACAATTATAGATGCAGGGTTAACTAGATTTAATGCGATTTCTGTTTCTGAGATGTTTGGTGCAGCAATCAATACAGACGGCAGATTATTGACTTGGGGACTTAATCAAGATGGTAGAACAGGTCAAGGAGGAACAGAAGGAAGTGCACTAGTTCCAAGTTTAGTAGGAACATGGCCTCCTCATTCTTTCATAATGACATTTGATGTGCAAGGCGGTGTTGCACTGTCTGATATGACAGTAACATTCGGCGGGGTTTTCATACTACCAACACCAATCAGAATAGGATACACATTTGATGGCTGGCTACTGGAGGGGACTCTGATTACCTCAGGAATATGGAATATTGAAGAAGACGTGAATTTAGTTGCGGCATGGATTGTAAATTCCTATGAGATTACATTTGACGTTCAAGGTGGCGATGCGTTATCTGTTATAACAGTTATATTCGGGGAAGATTTTCAACTACCAACACCAACAAGAGAAGGTTATACATTTAATGGCTGGCTACTTAATGGTAATCCATTTGTATCAGGATTATGGAGTATCGCTTCTGATGTAACTTTAGTTGCGATTTGGATTCCAAATTCTTATGAGATTGCTTTTGATGTGCAAGGTGGCGACGCATTATCTGATATGACAGTTATATTCGGGGAAGATTTTCAACTACCAACGCCGACAAGAACAGGATATACATTTAATGGCTGGTTGTTGAATGGCAATCCATTTGTATCAGGATTATGGAGTATCGCTTCTGATGTAACTTTAGTTGCGATTTGGATTCCAAATTCTTATGAGATTGCTTTTGATGTGCAAGGTGGCGATGCATTATCTGATATGACAGTTATATTCGGGGAAGATTTTCAACTACCAACGCCGACAAGAACAGGATTTATATTTGAAGGCTGGTTATTAGAGGGTAACGCAATTACTTCAGGAATCTGGGATATTGATAGCGATATAACTTTAGTCGCGGTCTGGATGGCGCCATTTGTCTATATTGCATCTGCCAATACTTACAGCATCGCAATTGATAATCAGGGAAGATTATGGAGTTGGGGTAGTAATGCCAACGGCAGAACCGGCTTAGGAACAGCTGAAGGAAATACGCTAACGCCGACAATGCTAAATACAGGTTTAATTAGATTTCAATATATTGCTCTTGGTCAATCATTTGCTGTTGCGATAGACACGAATGGAAGATTATGGAGTTGGGGTAATAATGCAAATGGTAGAACAGGATTAGGGACAGATGAAGGAAATACCTTAATTCCATCAAGCATGGTAATACCTGGAGCAGCTATAACACATGCATTTAGGAGCGTAGTTTTAAGTAATACTTATGGGATTGCGATTGATGAACAAAGCCAAATGTGGAGCTGGGGCGATAACGCTCAAGGGCAATTAGGACTAAATATGCCATCAGGAACAATCTCAGCAGTTGTCACAAGGATAGAAGGATTTTATGTTTCAGAAGTTGTCCTAAGCACTATGTTTGCGGTTGCGATTGATATAGAAGGAAGATTATTGGCTTGGGGTAGTAATATCAACGGCAGAACTGGTTTAGGATTAACGACAGGACATACGCTAACTCCAACAGTAATAACAGGTGTGCCTCAGTTTAAAACGGTGGTTACAGCGACAGAGCATACAGTTGCGATAGATGTGACCGGAAGATTATGGAGCTGGGGTTCAAATGGATTTGGACAGACAGGCTTAGGCGTGAATGTAGGTAATGCTAATGTGCCAACACTTATGCCAGTCCCACAAGACATTGTTTTTGAAAATGTTAATATTATCGTAATGGTTGGTATGGCTATAGATAATCAAGGTAGATTATGGAGTTGGGGTAGTAATGCCAACGGCAGAGCAGGTCAGGGAGCAGTAACAGGATCAATATTGTATCCAACAATAATTGATGCTGATGCTAGATTTATTGATTTGCAAATAGTTGCGGCCGGGCCATTAGGCGTTGAATCTTATGGAATCGCAATTGATGATACAGGAAGTCTATGGGTATGGGGAAGCAATAGTAACGGCGCAATAGCTCAAGGAAATACAGCAGGAAGCGTATTAGTCCCAACGAATATAGCATTCAATGCAGTCTTTGCCAAAGTCAGTATTACTAACACCACCGCGTTTGCTTTAGACAATCAAGGTAGATTATGGAGTTGGGGAAGTAATGAAAATGGCAGAACCGGCTTAGGATTAGAAGAGGGCATTAATAGTCAAATAGAGCGAGTAAGATGGCAAGAACAAACTATCTACTAAATAATCGAAAAAACTCTAAGCAATTATTCTAGAGAAAACTAGAAAAAATGAAACAAGGTTATTCTCTAAATAATGGCTTTAAGTGAAGTAAAATTCATCGATAAATAGAAAATCATCTTTAAGAGTAATATCTTTTAGATGATTTTTTACTTATTCAGATAAATAGCCGACAAAACTAGTCATAATCCCTTAGTATAGTTAAGGAATTTTTTTCGCATAATACGAGGGGTGAGATAATATGCAAAAAATTATTATTGTCTTTGGCTTTATGCTTCTTCTTGCGGGCTGTAGCGCACGCTCAAGTTCAATTATTGTCGTTAACCAAAATGAAATTGATCTTGGTATTGCGGAAGTAGGAGAAATCAGAATATTGGCTTTACCAATGGCGCATCGAGATACAACACTTGTCTGGAGTTCGCTAGATGAAAATATAGCGAATGTTAATAATGGTTTGGTAACAGGAGTTTCTATAGGTGAAACGGTTGTGCAAGCAAGAGTTCCTGACACAAGAATTTTTGTGAATATAAGGGTTCGAGTTGATGTAAGATTACCAGAGATAAGATTTATTAATTTGCCAAACCAAATTAATGTAAGAAAACGACTTTCAGAAAGTGAATCTGGCATAGTAACAGACTTTCCTCATGATTTGCCGGCTGTAATATTTCAAAGCAATTTTAATCTTTTACAGAATCCGCAAATGCGAATTGAAGTAGAAGGAAATCTGACAGGCTTAATGATTATTATTAGAAGTAGCGTAGATCAATACGTAAATTTAGTAACTAATGATGGCTGGGGTGTAATCACAAATTTTGAACTAATGACCTTTAGTGCCAGATTGTTTTTCCTTGGTTACATTCCAGGAACATATCAAATTAATTTTCGAATAGTTGAAGCTTATTCTTATCCAAATCAAGTTCTTTCTGAACAATCTATTTTCTTGGAAGTTATTTAGACTTTTGTCGACTTGTTTTAATGATATTTGCGCATAGAAGCGAATAAAATTAAATAGTAATGAGTCGGGAGAGCAAAAGATGAAGCTGGATCAAACAAAAATAAACTACCAAACTGATTTTAAACAAGGCCTGAGAGAGGCACAAATAAATGAAAATCAGAAACGTTACGGAAAAAATAAATTAATAGAAAAGCGGAAGACTCCTTTTATCTTTCGCTTTTTGATGCAGTTTACAGATACACTAATACTTATTTTGTTGGCAGCTGCGATTATCTCAGTTCTAATAGATCCGCATCAATGGGCAGATGCCCTTATAATTTTATTTGTAGTGGTATTAAATGCGGCTTTGGGTTTGTTTCAGGAGAGCAGGGCTGAAAAATCACTGGAAGCTTTAAAAAAGATGAGTCAGCCTTTAGCTTGTGTAATCAGAGAAGGCGAGCTTGTAAAAATTAAAGTTGAAGAAATTACTTTAGGTGATATTTTAGTTTTTGAACAAGGGGATATTATTCCGGCGGATGCGATTATTTTTGAGGTTTCAGAGTTAGAGATTGATGAGAGTGCTTTAACAGGAGAATCGTTACCGGTTATTAAAACGGAAAAAGAACCAACTCATAAAATTCAATCGGTTGGTGATTTAACGAATATGGTATTTTCATCAACGATTGTGACAAAAGGTCGAGGCAAGGCAGTTGTTTCCGCAATCGGTATGAATACCGAGGTTGGAAAGATTGCCCAGTTATTAAATGAAGAAAAAGAATCATTAACGCAACTTCAGAAAAAGTTAATTAATATTGGCCGTGTAATAGGTTTAGTAGCGATAGTTATTTGTTTAATTGTTTTTGCTTTAGAATTATTTATTGGCGAAGATGCGTTAATTGCTTTTAAAACCGCAATTGCTTTGGCAGTAGCCGCAATTCCTGAAGGGTTACCGGCGATTGTTACTTTAGTATTAGCTGTTGGCGTTCAAAAGTTAGTCAGAGCCAATGCGATTGTTAAAAAGTTACCGGCCGTAGAGACTTTAGGTTGTACTACTGTAATATGTTCAGATAAAACCGGAACCTTAACAGAAAATAAAATGACGGTCACAACTGTTTATTTACCTGCTCGTGGCTTAAACGATATTATGAAAGTAAGAGACAAAAAAGACATTATTGAACTTTTAGGTTACTTTTCACTTTGTAGTAATGCTTCTGTTCGGCATGAAGAAAATTCAGAAATATTATTAGGTGACCCAACTGAGATAGCTTTAATTAATGCTTTATATAAAACTGGTATCGAAAAAAGAGAACTTGATGAAAAATTCCCAAGGTATAAAGAATTTCCTTTTGATTCGGAAAGAAAGATGATGTCAGTTATTGTTGGCACAGGTAGCCGTTACTTACAAATAACTAAAGGTGCTTTTGATGTAATTATTGAAAGAACAAGTAATGTTCAGGATAAAAATAAACTTTTGGAAACTAATAATAAAATGGCATCCAATGCTTTAAGAGTTTTGGCTGTCGCTATAAAATATTTAGATAGAATTCCTGATAAGATTGTAGAAACCGATTTGGAATTTATCGGTTTAGCGGGAATGATAGATCCACCGAGACCTGAAGCAAAAGATGCGATCGCTATTAGCAAGCGAGCAGGCATTAAAACAGTTATGATTACTGGCGACCATATTATTACGGCCAAAGTAATTGCATCAGAGTTAGGAATTTATAAAGAAAATGATATTGCTTTAACTGGCGCCGAACTTTCTAATATGAGTGATTATGAGCTAAAACGCAGAGTTGAGAGTTGTACAGTTTATGCAAGAGTATCTCCAATTCATAAAACCAGAATCGTCAAGGCTTTTCAAAGTAATGGCCATGTTGTGGCTATGACAGGCGATGGTGTTAATGATTCTCCAGCACTAAAAGCTGCAGATATTGGCTGTGCTATGGGAATAACTGGCACTGATGTCGCTAAAAGTGCAGCAGGAATTATTCTCCTTGATGATGACTTTGCGACTATTGTTAAAGCCGTTAAAGGCGGGCGCAGTGTTTATGCGAACATAAGAAAGAATGTTAGTTATCTTTTAAGCAGTAATATTGGCGAAGTTGTGACGATTCTCGTTGCTTCTCTATTAACAGCTTTTACAGCTATGAAGTTAGGAATTCCTTTATTACCCGTTCATTTATTATGGATTAATCTAATAACTGACTCATTACCGGCTTTTGCGTTAGGATTAGAGCCGGCAGAATCTGATATTATGGAAGTACCTCCACGTAATAAGAATGAATCATTCTTTGCCAGAGGCTTAGGATTTTCAATTTTTTGGCAAGGAGTAATGATTGGGGCTATAACTCTTTATGCTTATATTATAGGTAATAGAATCAGTCATGAAATTGGGATGACATTTGCTTTTGTGACTTTGGCCTTCACGCAATTATTTCACGCTTTTAATATCAAGTCTGAAAAATCACTTTTAAATAGAAGCACTTTAAATAATAAATACTTATTTATGGCTTTCTTTGGTGGAATCGGGTTACAGCTTGCTTTATTATATGTTCCGTTTTTAAGCAGAATTTTCCGTCTTGAGCGTTTAACCTTTGATCAAATTCTGACCTGTATTATTTTATCGTTTTCCGTAATTATTGTTTGTGAATTAGTCAAAATGGCAAAATATGATTTTTTTAAGAGAAAGCATAAGAAATAAATGCTTTCTTTTTTTCTTAATTTAAAGCTAAAAAAGAGGCTTGCAATTAAAAAAGAAATTTGGTATACTATAGATAACTAAATGGAAGGGATAACTGGATGCAGAGGAACATAAATAAAAGGAAGTCTTTTTACTACCAAAGAGGTTTATAGAATTTTCTCCACAAATTGAAAGACCAACTTTGAATATGGTTTTCTTTTTTGGGGAGTTTGATGGAATGTTTGCGATGCGAACAAGAACAAGCATTTGGTTACTTGGATCAGGCGCTACACCAGTCATTTTAGCTGGCATAGAATGGAATGAATTTGAATCCGGAATAATGATTTTTACATACAAAAAATAGAAAAAAAGTAAATTAAGGAACAAGATTTAAATATTTAATATCAGATGAAACAATTGACGAATTTAATAAACGATATGATGAAGATTTTTTATAAGCAATGCGCTAATTGTGTTTTCTTTCATAATAGTATGTTTTATGAAGTTCAGTTAAGAAATCATAATAGAAAAAAGCATTTTATTAACAACAAACAGAAAAAATAAATTTTAAGGGGGATAAACTTATGAAATTAAAAGATATAGGGTTTAAATTTTTATTATTGCTTTTTGCGTTGGTGCCTTTGGCAGGATGTAATAACTCAAGAATGGATTTTGAAGTGGCATTACAACATATGGAACCAGGAGGTAGATTGGGAAGAAAAGCGTTAGTAACTTCATTGGATGAATGGGAAGATCTAGATTTGGCTTCAACAATGACATCTCCAACATTGATTAAAAAGTATAATGAACTAGCTTATCGATATGATGAACTGTTTTTTACCAATAATGCAGTAATCATGTTTAGTTTTGGTCTTGCAAATAGCGGAGGTAGATTTAATAAAATTCAATTGAGCAGAGATAGTAATGAACTAGTTTTAGAAGTCATAGTTGAAAAAGGTGTTCTTAATGTAACGGCATTTGGTATCATAATTCTAGAGATAAGCAATGAAAATATATCGGAAATAACTACACTAAATGTAAATCTTAATGTATTAGATGCTAACATTCCGGGCTAACTACCAATTGAGGTGAAATCATAATGAGATACACATTACACAATATTAAAAAGAAACTAATTATTATTTCTTTTATCACAATCCTTATCACAACTATTTTTGCTATACAAAGCACAACACTTTTACAGGCACAGTCATCTAATAAAGATTTTGATGCAGAAAATAGAATACGCAATACCACAACATTTATGATGGACATGGAACGCATGTAGCGTCTACGATAGCTTCTAATTGGCTTCGTGTGGCAGGAGTTAATAGAAATGTGACTTTAGTCGATTTAAGGGTTATGAATGAGCCTCATTCATTTACTCAGTTTGGAAATCTGATGGTTTGTATGGTATGTGGGCATGTGATTCAGCTTAATGGTTGGTTTATGATGAAAGAGGAAGATTTGTTAGAGACAGAACTATAATCAAAGCATTTTATTTTTTTATTATTTCTTTTTCTTATTGTTGATAAAACGCGAGTAATTTTATAAAGTTAAATATAGAAAGACCGTTCAAAATTTTTCGGTCTTTTTTGATGTAAATTTTTTATTGTGTTGAGTTTTAATGATTTCATGCAAAAGTAAAAGGCCTGATTTATTAGAATCAGGCCTTAAGACTATAGAACTTATTTAAGTCTTTTAGCTTTATTACGCTTAGCTAACTGCAACAGCAAATAAAGGAAAAAAAGAAATAGCTGAATCGGTATGGCCATAATAAATATGATGTATCGCTCTGGAAAGGTGAAGGTTAAATACATAGATAAAGCTAAAAGCCATATAAAGGCAGTAAGAGAAGTAAGAACGGAAAAGAACTTCCCCCAAATGTGACTAAAAATATAAACCACTAAAGCCGAAGCCGGCAGAGCATAAATAAATACAAGATAAGCATTACTTTGTTCAGAGAGCAATGTCAACAAACCAAAAGCTAAAGCCGCAATAACAAAAATAGCACAAACTGTGACGATTGGGATTAAAACTCGTTTTTCAATAGAAATTCCGATATGGATTTTCTTTTCCGGATTTTCACTTAAAAGGTAGACTAAAGGAACCGAAAATATCTCGGCTAGAGCATAAAGAGTATATAAGTCTGGTAAAGCTTCGGCTCTTTCCCATTTAGAAATAGCCTTGTCCGTATAGTTTAACTGTTCAGCTAACTGTAATTGAGTGAGGTTTGCTAATCTACGGCATTTTACAATATTTTGAGCAACAATAGCTCTTAATTTAAGTTCATCCATAGTTTTATTATAACATATTTGGCTTTACCGCGCAAGTTCTATTTTAAGTAGAGTTGAATTTTTTGACTCTACTTTGATTTCCATGAGGAGTTTAGTAAGCAAATAGTTGAGTAGGGCACATTTTTTGACTTTCCGTAATATAATTTTACATGAAGGGATGGATTAAAATGAAATTCACAATTATAGCTGATAGCGCCTGTGATTTAAAATCTAACGATTTGGTGGGTGAGAACTTTGAATTTGTAACAATTCCGATTCCAATTGTAATCGATGGAGATTTAATAACAGATGATGAATCATTTGATACAAAAGAATTAATTACTATTTTAAAAACAAGTAAAAACTTTAAAACCTCTTGTCCGCCGCCAGATGCATTTGCGCAGGAAATGAGAGATAACGATAATATTATTGTGGTCACAATCAGTTCAGGTATTTCAGGAACTTATAATAGTGCCAGATTAGCTGCGGAAATGGTTAAAGAAGAGTTTCCGGATAAAAAGATTTTTGTTTTAGACAGCTTATCCGCAACCTCAGGACAGACTTTGATTTTAGATATGCTTAAATCATTAATTGAAAGTAATTTAACTTTTGAAGAGGTTACAGAAAGAATCACTGAATTTCGTGATACAGTAAGTGTTCGCTTTATCGTACAGGATTTAGGAAATCTAATCAAAACTGGAAGAATGAGCAAACTAACAGGGAAGATCTGTTCAATTCTAACAATCAGATTAATTTGTGGTGATAATGGCAAAGGCGAAATTAAAGTCCATAATAAATCAATTGGCCAAAGAAGAGCTCTTATGGAATTAATTAAGATGCCAATTGATAAACTAAAAGATAAAAAGGATAGTCCTATTATTATTACGCATTGTCAAAATGAAGAAGAAGCGCTGCTTATTAAAGAGAAACTTATGAGTAAATACGGATTTAACAACATTCGAATTTACGCAATGCGCGGAATAGCAAGTTTATTTGCGAATGAAAAAGGATTAGCTTTATCATATTAAAGAACTAAATATCAAATAAAGTCGTTTCAGTATATGAGGCGACTTTTAAATTTATATGGAAATTTTTGACAAAATAAAGCAAATCTTCTTTCTGTATATTGACATCATTTGTGGATTGTGATATAACAAACTTATCTAGTAAATTAGGAAGGAAAATATATTATGAAAAAGTTTTTTAGTGATTTCAAAAAATTTATAGTGCGTGGAAATATTTTAGATTTAGCTGTAGCTGTAATCATAGGTGGTGCCTTTGGCAGAATTGTAACAAGCCTTGTTAATGATGTGATTATGCCGCTTGTTTCTTTGATGGTGGGCGGAAGATCAGTTTCTGATTGGAAGTGGGTAATTACTCCTGAAGTAAGAGATGCGACCGGAGTGATTATTACGACGGAGACCGCACTTATGTATGGACACTTCATTCAAACTATCATTGATTTTCTAATTATAGCCATTTGTATCTTTTTAATTATCAAATTAATTATGCACCTAAATAAAGATTTATATTATGTTCAACATGAATTAACTGCTCGTCATAATAAAGAACAGCGCCAGTTAATCAAAACCTTAAAAGCTGAAAAGAAGTCTAAAAAGGAAATTAAGATTGCTCTTAAGACTTTTGACGATCAAAAATTAGCTGAACTTGAAGAAGCTGAAATAGCGAGGAAAGCTGAAGCCGAATTAAATAGATCACGTACAAGTGAGGAATTACTTGCGGAGATTGTTGAGTTATTGAAAAAAGATCAATTAAAATAATTACATGTATATTGAATATTATCATAAAAAATGCTATAATTTTGCTAAGAAAATTCAGCGCCATTTATTTTTTGAAAGAAGGCAAAATTATGATAATAGAATATCTTGATGATGATGAAAGAAAATATGTTTATGAAGAAGTTTTTACATCCGGAAAAAAAGATCTTTTTTTAGACGGAGTAAAGTTTGAAAGAGTCGCAAAAAAACAATATAAACTTCCTGATAGCGATCAAGTAATTTCAATTAAAGGAAATTTTATTTTTGGCGTTACTCTATATTTTAGCGAAGATAAACAAATTCCAATTTTACAAAATAAAGGTTACGAGTGGGCTCTTTTATTTCTTCCGGTTTTAAATATAGCGATTGGGATTTTAGGAGGGCCACTAGGAGCTGCTCTATCTGGAATCGCTATGATTATTTCAATTATGATTAATGCCATTATTCTTAGGTCTAATCAAAAAACAACTATGAAGGTAATTGGATGTATTACTTTGACGATATTAATAATTGTAGTTTGGTTTTTTTTGTATTTATATCTTTCCGGCAGTTTATTTTATTAAAAAAAATTTTTAGGAGAAGAAGATGCTAGCCAAAATTAAACAAATAACACCCCCTTCTGATAAACGCATAATATGCATAAGTGATGTCCATGGTTTTCTGGACTTATTTAAGCGTCTTTTAAATAAAGTAAATTTTACTGATAATGATATCTTAATAATTTTAGGAGATGTTTATACTAAAGGTCAAACTGGTCAAAATCACGAGACCTTAAAATATATAATGGAATTAAGTGAAAAAACTAATGTACATGTTTTAAGAGGCAATTGTGATTGGATAGAAGATTATCTTACTGAAACTGAAAAAGCCTGGCTTGAGAATTTACCACATATTATTGAATCACCGGAATATATTTTTGTTCATGGTGGCATTGAATCAGAAGATTTAGCTAATCAGGATGCCTTTAATTGCATGAAGAATAATGCATTTATGGAAAAAGGATTGGTTTTCAGGCGTTATGTAATTACAGGTCATTGGCCATGTATTAATTATACACATCGAATTCCTTGTTTCAATCCGATAATTAATGAAAAGCAACGTATAATTGCGATAGATGGTGGTATTATTCCAAAATCTAAAATGGGACAGCTAAACGCATTTATGATAGAGAATAATAAATTTTCTTTTGATTTTTTAGATGATTTACCTAGGATAATTATTAATAAAAATCAAAAAGAAACAGACTCAGATATTTTAACTATAACTTGGAATGACAGACTTGTTGAAGTAGTTGAAAAAGGCGACATCTTTAGCCTTTATAAACATATAGCGTCTGGAAAATTATTGACATTACCAAATGACGGCGAATACAAAGAGCTCAATGGTGGTATCAGCCAACCTACTTTTGGGACTAATTATTTTTTGCCTGTAAGTATTGGTGATGCCGTTTCGCTTGTAGAAAAATTTGGCAAGCGAATATATGCTAAAAAGAATGGTGTAATTGGGTGGATAGACTTATAATAGTGTATTAATCTGCTTTCGCTCTGAAAAATGCTAATATACTAACAATTTCTTGACAATAGTGATTTAATATGCTAACATATTAGCATTATGAAGAAGAATAAATTTGATATAAGTGAGTTTGTA
>Ga0123355_10001608_pt1 | contig 31541 bp, 17 predicted proteins | sample TergutEmb28metaG_3_FD_89872 | JGI IMG/M metagenome (GOLD analysis project Ga0123355, IMG submission 89872) | Embiratermes neotenicus P1 segment gut microbial communities from Petit-Saut dam, French Guiana - Emb289 P1 | ecosystem: Host-associated > Arthropoda: Insects > Digestive system > Gut ...
ACTGTACTGTACTGTACTGCACTGCACTGCACTGCACTGTACTGTACTGTACTGTACTGTACTGTACTGTACTGTACTGTACTGCACTGTACTGTACTGTACTGTACTGTACTGTACTGTACTCTACAGTCTGATACCAATTCGATTAAATATTCATCAAATGTATTCTCACAAACGATAGCACTCGAAGACAAAATATTACAAGGAAGCAATTCTAATTTTACTTACCAAAACAATAACACACAGAAATACGAGTCATGAATGTTACAATTATAAGTAATCCTCACAAAGACATAAATTTTCTTAACTTCTAAGCTTTCATTTGACCCCACCCTAATTGATAAGATAAAAGAGTTAGTTACGGTGGCAATAATGGACTCACAACATGAACTACAACCGAAGACAGAAAAAGTAGTTTAACCCCAGTTGAGATCGCAATATTCGTCGTAACAGGTACTTCATACGTTAGGTCTGCAGCATTTTAAAGGCTTTCTACTAAAACAAGAACTAAACCCGTTACAGGGAAGATCGATTACCATTTATCTGATCAAAAACCTTTACATAAGCGAAGAACCCAGACTATATTCAGCAAATTGACCACAAATTCCTATCGTGATACATGGCTTCGAAACATAAATTGACACTTTAACTGCTAGCATCGAGTATACGCCCACCTGTCGCGTAAACTCCAGATGGATTCTGTTTTGGTTTGCTGAATTATCTTTTCATTAAATAAAATCATAATATAGGTCTTGTGAACGTAAGAAGTGAGTTTCAAATTCAAGAACGTCATTTCATGAAACCGCGAAACAGTGGCCGCTGAACGAAGAGTTTCTTTGAACTGCACACCTAGCATGGTGCCCTACTGGCAACAAGGTGCTTGGGGCACAACTCACGAAGCCTATGTTCCTGCTACAGACATACAGTTCAGCAAATCTCGTATTGCTCCCGCCCCACTTAAAAAATTTAACTCATTTAACTGAATTTACCACATGGGCTAACACGAGAAGATGGAGGTGAGGTCGAACATGGTCGAGTCAAATTCCTATTGCTTGCAACCGTACATATTACATTACTACCACTACTAATGGTACTGTTAAGAGCAACAGCAGCACTGTCATTATCCTCACACCTTATTACTTAAGGACACATAATTTGTAAGCAAACTCTGACACACCCTCAACGTTGTGTGCAGTCGCGTGTTTAGAGTTAACTAATAATATTTAAAATGGCAATTTTAGGTACAGAGTTTAACAAAATGCGTCTTTCTGGGTCATTTGTTACCAGGCAGTATTCTAGGCCTCCACATTAACTGGCGCCAGAGTCGCTCTCCACTCATAAATTTGCGCTTCCACAACGGTGTTACTAGAGATTACGAGACACCAGAACGTATTACGTAAAGGTGTCCTCAAATTATATAACGTCCGTACCAAATATCATGAAAATTGGTCAAATGTTTCAAAATTTGTAACGGACAAATATGAAGGTCACATACGCATCCCTTACCACACGGAAGCATAGTAAGGATAAAAGGAAAGGGCGCACCGTTTTAATTAAGCACCTCACCAGAACTGACGCAGGCAATAATGCCGGCACACCTTCGGCTCTAGATGGTTGTGAGTGGTCAGTTGCAGCTCTCAACCGCTGTACCTCTGGTATCCATTGGACAACACGCAGATTTTGCCCCACTGCATACCCGCAGACAGTTGCGAAGACAAAAATCCTCGCCCCTATTGGGAATCAAACCCAGATTCTCTGATCGACTGGCCCGCAGCCTACTAACTACTCGGAATAAGCTTCTCAGCTATCCAACTGGTTTCAAAGAGGTATACTCGTAGGTACGCGAACCGGAAATGCAAATTATTACAAAAACTGGCAACATAAAGGCTAACAAAACGTTTAAATAAACCTTATCCCACGGGTGCACAAACCCCGAGCCAGTTCGCCCGGACGTCTAAATTTTGTACCGTGGCGCCTAATATTTGTGGGTACTCCACGTGGAAGTTGCTTCATGTCACCATTCTGGCACCCAGAATTTCGAAGGTGGTTCCTAGATTTTTGGAAATATTATGAACGCTGGTGGATTGTTGATACTCCTACTTCGTACCGTTAAAAGAACTAAAGAACACATGCAACCACACATACATACATACATACATACATACATACATACATACATACATACACATACACACATACATACATACATACATACATACATACATACACACATACATACACACACACATACACACATACATACACACACATACATACATACACACATACATAAACACATACATACATACATACATTCATACATACACACATACATACACCCACATGCATACATACATACATGCATACATACATACATACACATATATACACATATACATACACGCCTCCTGGATAACAAATGATTTTCGGTGATTTAGCAAGGAAGTTTCGAGTGCGCTATTTATAAACGTTCCATGATATGAACAAATAATCACCAGCGGTGAGTACGACGGAACAGCAGCATGATTCAGCGTAGTATCCGAGCATTCTGGAGCAAGGACAGCTCAGCTGTCACGGTGACAGGGGAGGGCCTTAAGCGATCTCCCCTGTCGTACACATCTCTACTCAATCTGGGTGTAGGTCAACTACATGTTAGCAATAAACAATGTAAATACACCTATTTTAACTATGTAAATTGTAATTGTTTTAAACAATAAATAACCTGACTTTTACAACCACAGGGAGCGCTTGAGATAAGCACTGTAACATCAAGTTGTTTTACTTATGAAAATTGACCATTTTTACACATATTTCATCAGTATTATTGTACAGCAACCTCGTGATGGTTGCAAAAGCGAAAGAAACATGTAGGTGATAATAATATATGTTAATAAGTATTTTGTCGGTGTGCATTTGTTGGTTCAACACATAAGTGTAATATTCCTTTCACGCACGGCAATGGAAAATATTCAATTAAAAAATGACGTATCACTTCACTCTGAACAGTAGGCTTAATGATCAAAAGTCGAACCTGGTACCTCCGAATACTAGTTAAGAGTTTTATTGATATGCCAATATGTGCGGTATTTGGAAGCAAATATCAAGCTCTTCAAACAACTACGCGTACGGCACTGCCTATGAGAGGAGGGACAGAACGCAATGCACCAATGCTAACCACAAAGATCATTATCTGATACTCTAATAACATGAAATTCAATTCAAACGTTCTCGTCCACTTTTATGAACAAATCTGAATACAAAATCCCTCTTGTACGACGACCAACGGAAATACAAATCTCCCTTTTCAAAGTCTGCATTATTTATTTCGGTATTACTTTTCATTCATTCAGAGTTATATTATGTCGGTTGAACAGAATGTCCTTCTTTTAAAATGTAGAAGTTAGCAAAAAGGCCAGGGAGAGGACGACTTAGAACGCACAGGGCTGCAAAATTTATCTTAACATCCAGCCAACCCACCCTAACCAAAAGCATATCTTTCTATCCGATGTCTGCAGACAAAGTTATTTCAGACTGCCTTTGGGGGCTGATAAAAAGTTGTGATACTAAGGACAGTCATTTTGAAATTAACCTAATTGTAGACAACGCAGCACGGGCGGTGGTCTTAACCCGAATAAAGGAAACTTCCAGTTCCGTGGCCTGAGGGATAAGTGTTTTCAGCACAAGACAGAATTTACTTAGAAATGTCATAATTAATAATTAAGTTTTCAAAGTCCAGTGGTTATTTTATGATCCAACAGGTTTAACAGTATAAAATTCTACGTTCTGGCCAGTCGGTATACTTACATGTTTGTAAGGATCACGGAGAAAAGCGGGATTACTTCCTGTACAACATCTAATGATATATTCTATAACCGAAACGAAGTGTTTACTGCGCGGTAAGAACAGAATCCTTAAATATAAAAGGTAAAGTGATCCTGTTACAGGCCCAGAGGGTGGGCAGAGGTATAGCTCTACTCTTCCATGACCGCGGCACTAGGAGGTGAGTGGTCAGCAGCACGCCCCAGCCGCACTTTACCCCCGGGAAAGACCCGGTACCCATTTTACAGGAGGCTGGGTGGGCCCCAGGGCCGGTCTGGACTGGCGGAAAATCTCGTCCCCACTGGAATTCGATCCCATACTGTCCAGCCCGCAGTCAGTCGCTATACCGACTGAGCTACACGGCCCACGAATCCTTAAATATACTTGAGGTTAATCACCCAGTGAACAGACAGTAAATTCACCAACGGACTAAACTCTGGTCATAAGCCCTTAGATGACAGACTGGCTGGCCGAAGAGGACAGTGACTCAAGCGACTTAACAGTCTTGAGAGGGGTAACAGACCATTGGACTTAAATTCGGCACCCTCTCAGTCAAAGGTCTCAGACGAACTCTAAATATTTCAAAGTAATTACTGAACTAAAAACTTTTAAACTCAGACTAGGGTCAAAATTTTGGGGGGCAAAGCAGGAAGCCCAGCCAATGAAATCGCCAATATAAGATGTCCTCAAATTCTAACAGAATCCCGACTACAAATTTCTCATGCCAGTCTGCCCGGTGGGAATGGAGTTTTTCCATACGGACGGACGGGCCTACAGGCGGACATACATAGTGAATCTAACAGCTGTGTTTCGAAGCTGCTTTGCGAAGATACCTATCAGGCGACAATAAACGACACTCTCAACCTGTGCACCGGACGGCCACCTACAGGTGTGATGATAACCGATGCTGTATAATACAATTTTAACCTCCTGATGATGAGCACATAGTACTCGAAACATGTAGAGACATATAATAAACTTATTATAAAACAAGATTTTGTGCATTAAGTTGGTTAATTACTAAGATTATACTGAGATGCACGGTCCAAACCACCAAAAAAGAAACGACACATCAAAGTGCTATTGTGGAACCCAGAACCCTATTTGCAGATGCACTGGTCGCAGCATGCGTGAGTTTCCTAGACAGAAAGCCACTTTTTCTCTTTCGTGTACACGTATAAAAACTGCGGAAACACATAGCCAAACACGGCAGAAGGAAAATTTGTACACAAACTTACTCGCGTATATTTTAAATCCGCGATTCGCAGGGAGTGCAGTACTGAAACAAAATCGTTCTCAGTGAGATGTGAATCAGCAGCCTAGAATAGGTACGGCAGGGCATTTGCCGCTGCGGTCAACCTCCTATCAGAGCTCGTTACATGCCATTGTCATTAGACTGCACCGTGGTGCTGCAAATGCAACTAATTATCCGACTATACAGCGGAAATGCTTCCAAAACTTCAGCAGTTTCATTTAAACTAGTGTAATTGATAATATTGTCCGTATAACAAAGCGATGCCTTCTCAAATGACTGACATCATGGCCACACAGTAATTTATACAACCGTTAATGGACTGTTACTTTTACACGTGGAACCAATTTTGTGTGTGTCGCTGCCGGCTTAAATCAGCAGTGGTTAGCTCAGTTTGTCTCGGTAATTTCAACCTTGTGTCATACTGAATTATACAAGATTTCCATTATAAATATCAAGCTGTGTAAGCTCGGTGGAGGCGCTGAGCTAATCTCAGTAGGTGGCCGTCCGGTGCGCACCGGACGGCCACCTACAGAGTGTGACGATATCAGATGCTGTATAATACAATTTGACCTCCTGATGATGAGCACAACAGTGTTCGAAACGTGTAGAGGAATATAATAAACTTATTATCATACACGAATTTGTGCATTAAGTTGGTTAATTGCTAAGATTAGATTGAAAATATGTTGCTAAGATACGCAGAAACCTTTGTGCGTTGTGCGAAACGTGGAAAGGCCATTTAAAATACATTTCCTCTGCTTTAATTGCCATTACAGTGTGCAAAGGGGCAACGTTACACACAGCTTTAGTAACTTCAGAAACAATATACGCACATAGAATTTACAGTTGCAAATACCAAGACAGGATATAGCTATAACACTACGGTCATACTGACAACTTTTAAGACAACAGACAGCTGTGGTAGTGGGAAAAAATGCATGGGATTAAAAAAATAAATGGCAAACCAATTAACGCTGCAATGCCTGCCACTCTGCCCAAGCAGGCTCCGTAAGAAGCTCCCAAAGTCTCTTGTTCTATTTCTGGTGTAAAACGAACGATGAGTAAAAGACAGCATACTAGCCAGTGTCGGCTCAACAATATACCGTGTATCCTGCTCATACGATTTCATGAACTGAGCTGCACCACGCATTGTACTGCCTGAATTTTAACTCCACTGTCAAGGGTAAGTTGCAAGCTAACAGCAGACTTCGAATGTGTATCAGTCGCATTCCTGCAGTGAAGACACCTCGCGTTTTCACGCTTATTTTCTCATTTAAATTCAACTTAAATTTCGAGTCACGTGTGTGACAGCTGACCAGCCGTCCATACCTACACTCCCTCCGCCCAACACCAGACATGTGCTATAGGCAGCGAAGCTTCTTGTCGTGTTTATCCGCGTGAAATTGATGGATCACTCTGTCTATCACATACTACCAAGCAAGCAGCACCAAGCACTGCTACAGACATTGCCAGCAACAGCCGGAGAAAATGAGCAGTTCAAACAGGCAGGATGAATTTCATGAAGGCCTCAGAAACAACAAATGAGAAGGCTAATACTTTTAACCCTCAACCCAGAAGTATCGTTCGGAAAGACTGTTCAGTTACAAGTTAACGACGTAATGTAACAGTATCGGCTGAATGAAACCTCTTCTACTAACTTAAGAACCTGTAACAGCGTGTGCGTCTGCCGCTATTCAGCAATGGAAATGAAAGAGGACGTACAGAAGAAGAAATCGTAGTCCCCGGAGGTGGTAAAAATAAGGAACACGTTGATGTAAGGAGCTAACTTCAGCAGTACGCGAATTAGAAAACCAAACCTCAGTGCAGCATGGAACAGATATGCATGCAACAGTTAAGTAAATGCAGGTATCAGAATCTCCAATTTACAACATGCCCGAATTATGGAGAAAAAGGAAGAAATCGCCATGAAACTGCATAAAATTGGGCCAAGGAAAGGAAAGAAGGAAGGAAGAAAGAAAGAACGAAAGAAGAACACGTAAAGATATATGCTTTCACTTCACCTGCATGTCTGATGTCCCTTTTACAGTAAGATCAGAACACCGACAATGCACAAGCAGCGCTGGCATTCTGCACTGTTTTGAAGCACTGCAGCAAGTAGCGACGCCATTTTAAAGCTGCGTTCCACTGTTCATACCAACGCAAGCAAATGAATGTTTGTCAACAGCTGAATATAATTATCAATTAGCAGTGATATTAGGTTATGAACACAACGACCGCACCGACCATAAATGCACTGATGTTCTAACTGCTTAATGTAATAATAAATATGAACGCTAATCGGGGCTGCAATATTTATCCACGCTGGGCTGAGCCAGATATCCACATTTGAAGTTTCACAGAAAATCTACCTTGTGGGTTTGCAGGCCACCGTAATTTTACAATTGTTTAATGTATTCGCTGCCGGTACGATACATTCCGGGTTCCACGGGTCTACGTCACAAAGGTACAATATTAACAGGGAACACCTTGTCAGGTGTTAGCTGCTCAGTGCTTCTGCATTGTTTATAGTTTACTGGTGAATCAACATCCGGTAGGCCTCACGTCGAGAATTTCCAAGGCGCAATGCACTGACTCAGAAATATGTCACTTTCGTAGTATTTTCAAACGAGTTCTTAGACAGGTAAATTTCCTCCTTTCCACATATATCACAACTAACTAAAATTACTTTATCATTTTAAGTTATAAAATATACACAGTTCTGAGCCGTTAAAAATAAAATAATGTTCTCTGTAATTTCAGTTAGCGGGCCTTGCAGCCTATTCCTGATCTAAAACATCCTAGCCGATTCTTTTCAAACCTTATCATGCGAGCTCGTACGTTCACAGACATATGCCCATGTAAATCCACTAGTCAACCACGTGCCTGCATATTTCCGGAATTACAGCTGTGAAGTATTCAGAATATGGGAAAGCAGTATACTTCGTAACATAATATCCGGCAGTAAGACCAAGAAAATAAGGGCGAGGGGAGCAAGGGAGAGCATCAGAATATAGCTGGTACCGTGCTGTGCGCTGCACAATGCAGGATAGTATGCTCAGCAACTGAATCAAAATCTGCATCTGGATGGAGTTCAGACGTTCTCCAGTCTCTCGTGCTAAATGGTGACGAGATTTCAATTTCAGTGTATCGTAAACGCTCGATCAAATGTCACTACTCGGCCCGTGTACCAAAGAGTAACCAGATAACACACAGACCTATTCAAATTTACGAATAAGGCTGAGTTTCAAATTGTACACCGTAAATTGTAAACAGCAACAGGGACTGAAATACTGATCAAATATTGTAACAGCTCTCAGTTGGGTCAGAGAAAGAATGAACATGTACGGTGGGAATCCGTACAGGGTAACTGCTCTCCTGTGTTGTCTGCTCTGTATACCGCCTCTCTGTCAATACAAATAACAAACTAAAAACGCTGACAGAGAGATGGAGAGAGTGCGAGAACAAATGTGACATTTAGTTGGAATGGTGGAAAGCACACAGGGGGAAGGAAGCTGGTACGCAGAGAGGTGAGGTGAGGTGAGGTGGGTTTTCATTATTTTTCTGACTCGAATAAAGAACAAAAATTTGTAATGACAGTTTCAAATAGTACCTCATAACCAGCGAAACAGCAAACAGCAAGGGAATTGCACTCAATCACCAGGACTGAACTGATAGCCAGGCCTATGTGCCAAAATTGCACATAGTGGCCAGGTATTAGTATTATTCAAATAAACACGGTGTTTAAGCGGTCGCTTGAGCTTGAACTGTGGCGGTGACTAAAATTCAAGGCGTGTTCATCCATGTTACTAACCGATGACTCGTATCCTAGCATCATTTTTCCATCAACCACCTGTTACTGCAACACCAGGAGCATTTGTGTCGCGTTCTGTTGCAATCCTTTGTGTGATAACCGATTCCACTACGAAATTTTTATTTTCATCCTATGAAATGTGACACAGTGTTGACTCGTAGGTGCAAACTAACGTTTCGGAGTTACATCATACCTCAACATCACAATTGAATGTGGATAGAATGGACTCTGAGGGTGGCGGCATCGGGGCCCTCAACACATTGGTATCAGTCTACACAACACCACCGTGAAAAAATCAGAACTCACATGTGTGACACGTTTCACTTTCAACAACACGATTTTTGTCTCCAATAAAACTATCCATTAGGCTATTAAGTCAGTACGTATCAATAATATTCTGTGGACGTCATCTTGACAGTGGCGATGGTAATTCATTACAGGCCTGGTCGACAGAAGGCGGCACTGCCTTCACATCGAATTATATGCAAATCGTTCCAGCACTTGAATCAGTACGGAAAGGACACAGATCAGGCACAAACAGACGTTTCCAAAACGCATGCCCAAAATTTTTTACACATCTATAGCCGCCTATCCGACTTCATGTCTGGCCCAACGTAACTTCCTGAGTATAACCCCTGCAATGATATGAGCTAACAATGTAAATCGCGACATTCCTCCGTACGATAAAAAAACGTACCTACATTTACCGACACGTTCTCGGCTCCACAAGTTCCACAGCATCGAGTATGAGAATCTCTGTGCTTACCAAATTGATTTAACAAGGCTTTATCAACTGTACAGGTAATCACATAGCAGAGGAAATGATGAATGTATTCAAGTACAATTTATTAGCGAAATACAATTAAACGGGACGGATAAACGAAAATAACGACACAAAGAACGGCAGTTGTGTTACTTCCGGAAGTATTCCGATATTGATTGATTGAAAACCTGTCACGACGGCCGGTATGCGACTTGAGAATTGAGCCTAAACCTTGTAGACTAGGAAGAGGTAGCGGTAACTATCTCGCTGCAAGTGCTTACGTGTCTACAGTAATTTCTTTGTACATTTACTTCATCTTTCCCAGATCTAAGTATTTTCCTGGGCACTTAGGACGTCCATTAATGTAGCAGGCCCCACTGGATTTACAGTATAGCTAAACTACCAACAGAGATAGACCACTTTTACAGACAACCCGCTGCTCTCGCACACAACTGCAAACCTCGCTATTACACATGAGTAAATAAATCGTTGCGTAAACAATTTTTGATTAGGCAAATTTAATTAGAATGTTCATTGTGTAAATGTTAACTATTGACCTGGGGTTTCGGCCGTTGTTTCGTCCTCGTTCACAGTGAAGTATACCAGAGTTGCTCGCAGGCCAATTGTGTTCACATTAACCAACTCTTGTCCTTCCAGTTAGGATTCGTGCGTGAATTATTACGTTTTACCAATGATATACTTTATTCATTAGCGAAATGCGCTAGGAATATGAAGTTCAACAGGTCCCTATGCTTCAAACGAAACAAAACTGGAAAGGTACGATGGGCAACAAACGTTCTCCAAACGCATTCTAGACAAGTTCGCATCCACTTTGCTACTCATTCATTGCATACAGAATTTTCATGTGCAAAGCTAGTCATCCTGCAGGCATCACAGACATCTGAACCAGATATTACTTTTCCATTGCTTCAATGTTCGCCACACTGCAAAAGGTTTAAAAAAGACTATATTCTGCAAGTCACATTGACGACTTCTACGATCTGCCGCCCTTTTAGAAAATCGAGAAGTTAGATATGAGTGTCATGTAAAACACAGGTTATATCTAACCGATAGAACCAAACGTAAATTCAGCAGAAAGATTGTAACGTAGACATGAAATAGCAAATCAAATCGACATCCAGTCAATAATGGAAATGAGATCAGAGAAAACCGGTATTTGCTACTACATTCTACTACATACTATGGGTTATGAGTAGCAGCATATTTTAGCACAGGGGTCAAGGGGCCGCGTGAGAAGGAAAAAAGCAGAAAGTAACGAAAACTAAGGTTAGGAAAGGGACATGAAGACAGAAAATGAAAAGAACGAAAGAAAGAGGTAAATACAGAAAATATGGAAGAGAAAACAAATAACTAAAGATAGGAGATCGATATGAAAGAAGAAACATTCACTTCAATGCTAGCCGCACATCTCCTTCTGGATCTTCATGCGATAATTTAACAAGAGTCTCACTAACTCTCTGTATGCACGTAGACACCTGTGCCTCCCCCTCCCCCAGCCGCTCAGCTGCTTGTAGACTTACTTTCCTTGACTTGACGAATCGTACATACGTGTAGGCGGTTAGAGTTATGATGGGCGTGATGAATATTTCTTTAGCGTCCAGTTTGATACGAATTACCAACAAGCCACGCAGAATTTTGGACGGAGATATACCACAAACATACACACACTGCATAGACGAAATACAGTTTGTAAATCTATTACAAACTGTATTTTTAACCAACAAATGTGCAGAACGGAAAATATAAGAAAACATTTAAAAACACTATGGTAATGCAAAAACCTGGAGTTTTATCCAACAAAGGTAGCGTATACCGAAACTACCGCAGTAGCAAGTTCCTAACAACAACAAAACAAAGACAAGTTCGCACGGACATATACCTGTGCAGCAGCAAAGTGGGCTTTGTGAGTTCTGCTCCGAAATTTTTACTACTCCCCACGACAGCATCCTGTCTCCACGGAGCGATCAGCTCTAAACTTGTTATGCAGAGGTTAGATTTGAAAGCTATCAAAAAATAAAATTTGAGAACACATCTTAATCATGAAAATGGAATTTCATTCGTACAAAAATATTCAGATAGTTTTAAAAAGGCGCTTTAAACCGCTGCTGTCTTCAGAAGACGAGAAAGAGGCGCAGGCATGCAGTACGAAGTGCCGGTAGCACGAGACGCCTGGAAGATGGATTTTAAACTATTCTCAAAAGCGCCGGTGATAACTGTTCGGTGTCACAGAAAATTTACAGTCTATACATGACGTAATTACAAAAAGCGTGGTATTCAAAAAAAGGCTACTAAGTTAAATGTTAATCCCTAAAACCTTTAAAAGCAAAAAGGTTTTGCAATTTGCCTACGAAGATGATTGAAGTGATTCTCAAACTACCCAGGGATTATTCCCCCTTACAGCATTAAGCAGACGGGTCTTCGTAATGAAGCACTACGTCTTCTGTGCAGCGGGAATTGAATTATTAAACAATACTTACTCTGTACATTAAGTGCATGCTACAGAGTACTAATACACAGAATATGAAAACAGCAACTTAAAAATGTGAAAACTGTAATCTGTCTTTCAGGTGGCGATTTAAATGATCTAGTGAAACCATTTCAGTCACATGACGAAATATTTCCTATTTTTGAGTTTACTCTTTCCCTTTGCTGTCTTTCTGTGCTCTTCTGTTTTAGTTGGGGCACGCGGTGGCGCGGTTGGTTGAGGCACTGCGCTACAAGCCGGAAGGTCGCGGGTTCGATTCCCAATGGTGTCGTTGGAATTTTTCATTGACATAATCCTTCCGGCCGCACTACGGCCCTCGGGTCGACTCAGCCTCTAACGGAAATGAGTACCAGGAATATTTCCTTGGGGTAAAGGCGGCCGGTGAGTAAGGCTGACAACCTTACCACCTTCATGTGCTGATTGTCTTGAAATCTGGGAGCCTCAACCTCCTGGAACCCTCAGGGCCTATCCAGGCCTGTAGTGGGATTGCTTTACCTCTTTACTGTTTTAATTAACAAGTAGCCTGTATTCCACACATACTTATTGTTTCCCTTTACTGACTTCTACCGTCCTACAGTGTGTGTTCCGCACAAAATGGTATCCAGTGACAGCTGCCATCTACTTTCGACACTCACAACACAGGCCTACAAGATTATACAGAACGCACTAGGCTCGAAGTGATTTATGGCTACGTGTAGATGTAGCAGCTGCTAAGAAGTTCATCCTTCATTTACGTGCGTTCGATAATAACAATAAAGTGAACTTCGCTCTCGAAAGGTTAGCACTCTTACACAAAATTCTGAATATGCAGCTGTAATGAATGTTAAATTTATGCACGGGTTTATATTAGATAGGAAACTTAAAAATTTTATTACTTTCATATCCAGGAAGAGATCGATCAGTCACAGCCGCAGAAGTCAGCAATACCTATAAGTTTATTACTCCTTCATTGTGCTTGAGCCCGGCAGTGACCTGATCAGATCGTTATACTTTTAAGAACGCATGACTTGTCACCTCTACTCTATAAAGCCTAGCACAACACGGTACACGCCCTCACTCGCTAACAAACTGCTTACCGGCTGTCACTTATCTGCGACTGAAGAAATATTGTGATTCAGTATAGTTATTACTAAGATTGTTGTAACGGCACTACAATGCTTTACCGTCTGCTGTTGGTACAAGGTAAGACACATTGACTGTATTAGAAACTCACTTTACACTGAGTTGAGCAGTTTGGCAATTACACTTGACGCTTTATTCCAAATTTATCCGTTTTGATTTACAGAGAGAGAGGCAAGTTAATTATTTTAATAACTTCTACTACACTTTCAACAGAGTTTGACTTATTAATCGTGTAGCCAATGATTTGTTAGTTATTGTAATATAATATTTAGTCTAATAGAACAGAATATACATTTTTTTATTTTCTATTTAAATTGGGAATGAGTCAAACGACTGTTCTATAAATCCTCGAGTCCTTGCCGTAACAGATTTGCCAAACTGTTCGCTGGTGGCGGCGAAAAATTTCTACCATACCCTCCAGTGTCCTTTCCCTGGAAAACCTGATGGAAGCCAAGACATCACCCGAGTAGGAAAGTACTACACACCGTCCAAGTCTCGAGAGAAATACCGCATGTTGTGGCCGTTTTTTAATTATTTTCCAGTCCCTCCAGGAAAACACCAAGACGGCAACTAAATCTACGGTTTCCTTCTTAATTCTCTCCAATTCACTATCTGCCAATCATTTTTGCTATAAACGATATATAATCTGCGTATCTCAGAGCTCTATGAAACCAAATAAAATGCATAATAAGAAAGGTGGAACGGTTTTTAATTCATGATGGCACCGGTCCTCTTATCCTCCAAACGGCAGGTCAAGCACACAAATAACAGGCAAATTAAAGTCAATCCTCCACAGGTAATGATGATAACACAACAACTGCACTACAGAATGCTGCGGAGACACATGATTTGCCTCTAATTTGCCGCATGCCCTCTGCAGGAAGTACAAGAGTTTACTTGTAATTACACACGACAGGTTAGACAGTGGCTGCGCGGGAATTAACGATGGTATCAGAACACGGTCTCAGGTGGTAATAATGCAACAAACACGGTCGACAGCAAGGCGGGATGGGCCTGTAGTTGCAGAAACTCGTGCTGCGCGCCAAGCCATACCATTCGGAAAAGTTTGCTACGTACTTTAACGGTAAATTCAAGGAGCTGCACGTGAAAACTCTCCGTTAACGGACCGTAATAACGCAAACAAGGCACGAAAAAATCTTACAAAGCTGCAGTGTGTATATATCTATATATACATACAGTCATGAACACAACAATATTACAATTAGTAGCGATATATAATATACAACTATATGTTTCGGCCCTGTATGTAGGCCATCATCAGGTTGTCCAAAGAACTTATTAAGTGACTATACAGTATGTGTGGTAATTTTGGAAGGGGGACAAGATCTCGTCTTACATCATAAATCGTGGGATTAGTAAAAGTTGAAATAAACATGTCAAGGGGCTGATGTTCACAACTGATGTAGCCCCTTAACATGTTTATTTCAACTTTTACTAATCCCACGATTTATGATGTAAGACGAGATCTCGTCCCCTTCCAAAATTACCACACATACTGTATAGTCACTTAATAAGTTCTTTGGACAACCTGATGATGGCCTACATACAGGGCCGAAACATGCAGTTGAATATTATATATCGCTACTAATTGTAATATTGTTGTGTTCATGACTATATATATACACTACAGCTTTGTATTATTGACCTAACACAACGGGGATGACACACCTTAAGACGAAAATATCTTTTTTGTTTTCACAATTTTCAGAATGTCAAAGTTGTGACTGTTCAGACTGCGGTCTATCTGCTACCTTGTGATGACGCTAGAGTACATACATGGTCTTTAAGGCGGATGTCACCATTTCGGAGAAACATGCTGCTTCCACGCTCAGGGCGCAAATAGGGTGAGGATCGATCGTGATCATACAGGTACACTGCAAGAATGGTAGCAAGTCATGGACACAGGAGAGGGACAGGAAACACAGGAACAGAAGGTATAAGACACCCAGAAATAAAATCGCACTTCTTCAGGGTCATTATGCATCGTCATATGAATGTAATGGAGGTCTTATTTATTTATTGTCAATAACCCGTTCTGTTCCCATATGACATACATATTTAGTATTCTCACTTCCACAGAAGTAGGTCTATACCAACGTGTATCAAGTACACTTACTCTCTGATGCTGAGGCGGCTTAATGATATAAAGAACAAGTATACGACAGAATAATAGTAATAGTTTTCGTGCTAATATTTTAACTCGTATAACTGCTGTCTTTTCCTTAAACATCAGTATTAATTTAGATATAATCTGTGTTATTATAATACTATCGGGCCGAACGTGTGAAAAATAAACAAGTGTTATGTAGTGTCAAGGAGGAAAGAAAGATCCTACATAAAATAACATGAAGAAAGGTTGACTGGATTAGTGGCATCTTGCGTACATATTTACCTGTAAAACATGATACTTAAAGAAGGATAAGAGAAGAAGGGTCGGGAGGACGAGGAAGAAGATGTACGCAGCTACTGGATGACCTTATGGAAAGAGAAGATACTGGAATTTGAAAGAAACGCTAGATCGCACTCTGTGGAGAACTGACTTTGGAAGACGCTGTGGACCTGTCGTAAGACGGAATAAGTAACGAAATAATGAATTACTAAAATTCCACTAGTAATTAAACAGTAAAGTTATTCAGAATGGATGTGAGTCTGTGCTCCAGGCAAGATATCTCGTTCACAGCATCGATATTATTAAATATGGGTAAACTAAATAACGAAAATCATCACAGAAACTATACAATTGCTTCCATAAACCCCACAACAAAAACAAATACATTTAGCCATAGAATATTTCAATGGCGGCTACAAAATGAACTAAAAGCCTGATGAACTATGCTCACTGAACAACACTGTGTGTGCTTAGCAGATTAGCTCACACACGACAGGACACAACATCAGCATAATGGAAAGCCACCTTGAGGCTCACTCTACTCCGGTTAGTAGTTGTGGGTTAATGTGCCGCACTTCTGGCTTTTAGTTCCATCACGAGATTATAATTTCTGTTCACAGAGCTACACAAATATGTGACTCTGTACCCTAAATGTTGTCGACACAGAAAGTGCAGTTCGCTGCCAGCAATTCCACTGTAAGCATGGGGTAGCAACATTTGCGCTAACATTTTCACAGTTAGTTAACCCACCGAGCCGATGAGGCACGCTCTTCACTGGTATTATTCACCCCAGACTCCAGTATTAAGGCCGCAACTTGGGTAAGATTTTGACAGTGAAAATTTAGACCGTAACGTTATGGGTCGCTACACTGTGTTTAGTTACTGACTTTGGAAGGAATCTACTGTCATCTTGGGACAGAAGCAGGGGGTTTCTTCGAAACATCTAAAATCACCCAAAGACTACACGGTATTACAGCCCGGAAGATCACAGTTTGAACAATTTTCAATTCAATTCTAAGCTGTTGCTCATTCACTGTGAAGCGTGCCTTGCGACAGGTCTATAGCCTCTTCCAGAGCGAGCTGATTGCCGAGTATTATCTTAGTAATAAACCCGAATAGTCAGGTATTCTGGAATGTTACGTTGTGTAATTGGGGTAAATAAGTGTATTTATCGATGCCTTCATCTTTAGGGTCCATTTCGAAGGTTACACCAACGACATACCGTAACACCCCAAAAGACCTGAATCTTCAGCAAGAACACTGTAACAGCAGCAAATCTGGATTAATTAGTATAAATTAAAATAAAATACACATACTTTAATGGAGAGATTCCACACTTCGCAAAACTTTTTGTTAAAAATAATACATACATAGCACCTGCTTAAGAATTTAGAAAGATGGCTGCAGTAAGCTTACTGAATCAGTTCCAGCTACCCGATAAGCCTCCATGTCGCTGGAAGATGTACCACTCTTCCACGCAATCTAAAGCCCATAACGACTGGCACGATTAACAATACGCCTGTCAGACCTCATCATGAGAGTCTATTCTGTTGTCTTCACTAGCGATCACATGGCCTAGCGGGATTTTTGGGACAGGATGCGTAATGAAAGGCGTACACTAGTCCAAAGCTGGCAAACCTTTTTGAGGGTGCGTGCCCTATTTGTCTAAAAATTTCGGGGAGATCCTTTCGCGTGGCCATGGGAATTTTCAAGAGCAAAATAAGGGCTTGGAGTCTTCAATAATTATTATTAATTAGTTCATAATTACTATTCACACATACTATAATTATATTGTAGAATGCATGGTATAATTATTGTATTATATCTGTAATAAAGGCCTCCTCGAGGAATGTGATAAGAAAGAAAATTTGGAAGTAACTGGGGCTGCTACTATTTCCTGTTTAAAAAGAAGACTTTAAAACGTTTTGTTCAATGTCACGCATTCCCCCAGCCACCGCCAGGTCCGTCACCCCATGTTAAATATCCAGTCACCACTTCGCACTGCTCCCCATTTGGTAAAAATGTTGCACTCGCGGTATTATTTGGTAGCAAGGTTAATTCATGTACCATCTGTACGCAGTCAGGTATGTGTGTATATAGTGTATACACATATTGCTCACAATATGGAGACGCTGGTCGCGCAAAAGAAAGAAAAAATTAGGACAGCAGTGAATGCCGCGTGCCAAGGAAATCTTTCCGCGAGCCATTTTGGGTACGCGAGCCATAGTTTTGTCAGCCCTGCTCTAGTCCAATCATATCTCCTTCACTTGCTGCCTCTTCCTATCCTCCATTCTTTCAATCTCAGACGCCTCATAAAATATGATTATTCAACCGATACTACAGTTGATGCAGGGTTTCCTATTAACACTGATTTCTGTGACATGGAACTGCCCACATAAGCGTCTTGCGGCAAGTAACGGGCGGGTTCTAACATAAGTTCATTGTCATCCCACTCTACGCTGAAGGGCAATTTGTAGGGTGGAGAGCGCGGTATCGCGCCACATTTTGAGCCTGATGTTAGAGGGTGATAAGGGAGTGAAAATCAAAGGGCAGTCATGTAATCGCAGACATCTCTACTTACATGTGAAGTCACTAAGATGTATTGAATAAGGATGTACAGCGCCTAAAACTAGCCCCAGTAAGGTTTTTACTTGAAACCATTACGAAGACGCTATGTTCGAAAGTCACGCACGGGACAAAGTTCTCCAAATTACGAAAAATAATGGAAAAGTAATTGACCCAGAGGTCTCAAACCTAAAAAAATTCAGATGCCCTACGAGTACACATAAATTAAAAATACGCGGTACATTTTGTTTCGCATTTTGTGCTATCGGACATGAAATCACCCACACCCATATCTAATTCTTTGCAAGGGGTGAAGAGGTGAGCGTACACTGCGGAGTCTGTTCGCCCATATGTCACTGTGTGTTGTGGTTTTTCCTTACGGCACTGTCAGCAACAAAGGCTACTTTACGGCACTGTCAGTACCGAAGGATATTTTACGGCACTGTCGGTATCGAAGGCTACTTTACGGCACTGTCGGTACCGAAGGCTATTTTACGGCACTGTCGATATCGAAGGCTACTTTATGGCACTGTCGGTACCGAAGGCTACTTTACGGCACTGCGGGTACCGAAGGCTACTTTACGGCACTGCCGGTACCGAAAGCTACTTTACGGTACTGTCGGTACCGAAAGCTACTTTACGGCACTGTCGATACCGAAAGCTACTTTATGGCACTGTCGGTACCGAAGGCTACTTTACGGCACTATCGGTATCGAAGGCTACTTTACAGCACTGTCGGTATCGAAGGCTACTTTACGGCACTGTCGGTATCGAAGGCTACTTTACGGCACCGTCGGTATCGAAGGCTACATTACGGCACTGTCGGTATCGAAGGCTACTTTACGGCACTTTGGGTACCGAAGGCTACTTTACGGCACTTTGGGTACCGACGGCTACTTTACGGCACTGTGGGTACGGAAGGCTACTTTACGGCACTGTTGGTACGGAAGGCTACTTTACGGCACTGTGGGTACGGAAGGCTACTTTACGGCACTGTGGGTAACGAAAGCTATTTTACGGCACTGTCGGTATCGAAAGCTACTTTACGGCACTGTCGGTGTCGAAAGCTACTTTACGGCACTGTCGGCACCGAAAGCTACTTTACGGCACTGTCGGTACCTAAGGCTACTTTACGGCACTGTCGGTATCGAAGGATACTTTACGGCACTGTCGTTACCGGAGGCTATTTTACGGCACTGTCGGTACCAGAAGCTATTCAGTGTCGATCATGAGTATGTTCGATATTGGAAATGTCTTTTGGTCTTCGATGGACTCTGTTATTATTCGTATGAGTATGCCTATGGATTTAAATGTAGCTTTCACGGGCGACATCTGTTTTGGGTTGTATCCATGTAGAAAGCCATCCGTAATTAAACTTACTCATGTTCCGTGCAGTAAACCAGTTCACAGTAATTATTCAAAATGTACAAAAATAAAGACAACAGTTTCATAAATATATGCAACATGTTTCGGCCTATAGTGGCTATCTTAAGGGAGGTGGTTAAAAAAGGAAAAAGTAGTGGCTAGTTAAATACACATTAAATGTTTAGAGCTTGCAAATAAGTTACGTGTGTTCGTCAATATCGTGATACTTCACATATTCAAATGCACACAAACATCTATTTCACAGGTGCCAGTCTTGTTGTTCAGGTCTGTCCCTGTGTCGACAGGGGCTATTTATGTTATGATGAACGAAGTACTCTTCATCCAATGCGTCACAACTGCACATCTGTAACATACCTGGCCACTACTCTGTCTTTTGTTAACCTCCTTCCTGAACATGGCCATTGTAGGTTGCAAAATGTTCCAGTACCATATAGTTATGAAACTACTGCCTTTTATTGTTGTGCAATTGTTGGAATAAGTATTATGAATCATCCACTATTGTTAGAAATGTTTCAAAGTAATAATAGGTACTGGTATACAGCATAAAATTCAATTACACCTCATTACGTCTACAACGTTCATTTCCAACATCTTTTTAGCGTTACGTACATTTAGTACAATGAAATGCAAGAAACAGTCATGGCGCCTGCAATGTAATTATTCTGAAGCAATGGATCTGCATCTGTAGCTAACAAACAAATGGCCACTAAAGTAAGAAAAATCGAAAAGAACAGCTTTCTGAAGAATAAAAAACCAACTAGATGCCACTTATTATTTTATTGTACTTCTTATAGGCTCAACATGTTTCAGGCACTACTATGCCCATCATCTGGAGCTCGCGACTGCGATGTTGATTACCACATTGGTCGTCCCGTTCTTGGGTTGATGTAGGCTGGAAGTTAGGTGCGGGTAGGCTGGATTAGAGTCCGGCCTGCAGTTCCTGATGATGGGTATAGTAGTGCTCGAAACATGTTGAGTCTATAAGAAGGACAATAAAATAAAAGTGGCATCTAGTTGGATTTTTATTCTTCAGTTATCACAAAGAGGCACGGTCCAATAAACATCAGAACAGCTTTCGGCAATACGTGTCCTGGCAATTGGAGGGCACGCTTCCATTCCTTTTCTTTGTGTAATATACGTATTTTTCTTGCGAATTCCCTCAAAAACTACTGCCAGTTATTTAATCACTTACAGAATCCGAGCAGTCCAGGTCAAGTTCAGGCCAGCATTAGCGTGGAAATGCAGCATGAAAGTGAAGTGTTCGAAGGCAATCAGACTGCTTCTGGAGAGGCTCCGGTTCTCCCAACATGCCGTAATGACTTATGAAAAACGCCTCTTTCGTAATCCTATTATCCGGAAAGCTATTCATAGTGATCTAAATAATGCGCCCATTAGGGTTCCAGTCGATAAGCATTTAAGTGACCTCACTTCAGGGAATCGAATTAAACGCAAAGTTTCTTTTAACGCCCATACACTCGTAGGCCACGCATCGTGCACTTTACATTGCCTTTAGCTTCTTGAATTTCTTTAAAAAGGGGGGGGGGGGGAAGCTAAAGGTTTTGAAATCGTTATTACAAACGACTTATATTTGGCTTAATCTGCAACCAGCTCAGCACATATGAGATCGAAATTTGTGCCGAAGTATAAATAATGAAAGGACGAATGAAAGAGAGAGGAAAACAAAAATAAACGAAAGAGACTGCCAATGCATGGCGTTCAGAAGGAATGTAGTGTAGAACTAAGCGGGTCTGTGCTGCTTAACTGACAAAAATAGCTTCCATAAAAATATAGGCCAGTGATCTTTCATCGTTCTGCGTTTACATGTACAAGAACCTGCTTCAAATGGTTATTTACGCTCCTCGTGCTTGTTATAAGCAGCAGGTCCTAATGCATTACAGGCAGCAGCGCACAAACGTACGGTACTTCACAAAGACGACCCGTCGTTCCTTCTTGGGTCATAGCTCACTTAACCGAAATGGCTTATTCCATTAAGCAATAAATATCCTCGCAACGTATGCAGGGCGACAGAAAGACACTGTCCGATGTCGCACCATGGGTCATCACATGTACCGAGGACAATGACATTACTTCGTCGCCATCACAGTGACGAGGAAAACAACGAACACCGGACACAGAATTCGACATTTCAACATTAATACTAAAATCCACCTCTGGATGGTAATCTGAGCCAGGTAGTATTCTCATAAGCCGTTTTAATATTATCTTCAAAAGGAAGATGGTATAACGAAGGGCTGTCTATCGATTGAGTCTCTTTTACGTATTTATTTTCAAAATAACAAAGTTGCACTTAAATATTACAAGTATTTATCATAAAAACCAACTCCTTTCCGTACATAACTTATGGCGTTCGAGAGCCCGGAGACTGACAGGAGTGCGCCTGCGTCTACCACAGTTCTGACAGAGTAAAGAGCTTGAGAATTTACGAGTGACATTTAATCGCAAATTTGTTTATATATGGTTTGTATAACAATATTTTCAATACATGTCAGATTACATAGCGTATAATGATAAGGTGATTACAAATTCATGAAATGACAGATATGTGGAGGGAAGCGGTCGTTGTTTATTGATGCATACCTCAGAATTTGTCTGCGAGACCGACGAACATTATAACATCTCTTGGGACTTCCGGTAACCGAAAATAAATGTGACCCCGGGACATCCAGGATAGGAAGGAGGGATGTCAACCCTAGATCAAAATATTCCCTAAGTATCAATATCATCATATCATCAGAAGTAAAATGGGAATTCCACTCCGTCGATGCCCCCTTTAGAATGTGGGACGATAACTGCATCTCAGCCCAACGTACAGAAGCCAGACCGCCCAAAGACCATAGCCAAATATGTAAGCTATATAAACAACACATAAATTGTCAATTCGCCGTTCCTTACTCACGTTTCAACAGCCAAGAACTTTATGAAATCCAATCAATGGACCAGCTCACCACTTACCTGGAACAAGAATACATCATTAAAAAACACACATCCACACATACATAAAATATATAGAACTTGCCCTTCGTAGTTTTATAAATATTTCTTTATTATTATTAAACGACATATCGGCGCTCAATTACAATAACAGCTAGTCTTAAGACTAACAAGCTTTTTTGCTCTGACTTAAGTTGCTAAACGAATATTAACTCCAGGTGTCGCCCAGCGGTTCTTCCTGCTTAGTTTTGTTCCCTTACGAATTGTCTTTTCCTTTGTTGGCGGTGATGTCTTACAAACAAAAACCAATAATAATGTAACTGCCGGTCCCAGTGGCCACGCGGTCTAAAGCGTAGGCCTGCGGAAGCACGTCTACAGAGATTGTGGGTTCGAATCCCCCGGAGGCATTGATATTTGTCTGTTGTGAGTGTAGTGTATTGTCAGGTAGAGGTTTCTGCGACGAGCTGATCACTCGTCCAGAGGAGTCCTACCGACTGTGGTGTGTCGTTGTGTGTGATCTAGAAACCTCGTGAATGAGGAGGCCCTGGCCCACTTGGGGACTGTCGCGCCCAAAACAAACAAATAATGTAACTACTTTCAGGACATACCGTACGACTAGACAGGTCTGCATGTTTCGGTCATTTTGCTTCTTCTAGTAATGGTAAAAACCAGTCTTTCCCTAACCATTTTGCTCGTGGACCCCTACTGGTTTCGAAAAATAACCACGGATCCTCACATCCGTGCTCACGTAAATAGCGTCCGAATGACAGATGTCCAAAATTAATAACTTACATGTCAGAAGTGATTTTAGATAGCTACAAATACATACAGCCGGTCCCAGTGGCCGGGCGGTCTAAGGCGTAGGTCTGCGGCCGCTCGCCTGCTGAGATTGTGGGTTCGAATCCCACCGGGGGCATGGATAATTGTCTGTTGTGAGTGTTGTGTGTGATGGCAGGTAGAGGTCTCTGCGACGAGCTGATCACTCGTCCAGAGGAGTCCTACCGACTGTGGTGCGTCGTTGTGTGTGATCTAGAAACATCGTGAATTAGGAGGCCCTGGCCAAATGGGGGCTGTTGTGCCAAAAACAAACAAATACATACAAGCAGCATACGTAACAATGCATTGCACGATTTGACATTATTTAAAATGAGTGTTGCTCGTTTCGTGGGTAGAGAGGGTTTATTAATTAGATATTCTAACAGTCATACGTAACAAACGCATCGCCTGTTAGAGAAGTTTCGTGACTATTTTTAGCAAAACATTGTTTCTTTAATTTAAACAATAGGTAAGCTTCCATGCAGACATTACAGAAATGTATCCACGGATCCTCTGGGAACTGGTCGCAGATTCCAAAATACCACACGTTAAGGGCTACACAATTTCTAAGGGAAATATATGTATATTGTTAATGTTCACGTCTGGTCAGTAAAATGTAGAGCATGTGTAATTATAATACAAATTAAAAATTTCCATACGTCGGAAATTTTCTGGTGCTTTCGCGAAACCATACATACCAACCATTCGAACTGTGCTAACATTGTTAACGAAGACAACCGTAACAAAGGTAACCATTACCAAACAATTGTCTACAAGTTGGTCCAACACTATGCACATGCTTATACAGACAAGCTATATTATGTTATTTTTTGGTCTGTGGCGTTATCTTCCCTGATGATGGTTTGGTGGCCGCCAACGACACATGTCGGAATTTAGCTTGACTGTATATGTATGTGCACAGTGTTGGACCAACCTGCACACAGTAACTTGATAGATATGTACGGTACAGACAATATTGTGAAAGTTAATAGCCATTTCCTACATGGAAGGTATTTGTCATTGTTCTATTTTAACCACATGTGTGGACAGATTTTAACTGAAATATTCAACATAAGATTTCATGAAAATCTGTCCGATGGGAACAGAATTCTTCCATACAGACAGAGGGACGGACATACATTAAGACGCTAATGGCCGCTATTCGCTTTGCAAGAGCATTTGAACATTACTCAAAAAACCTTTGAAAAGTTTAAGTACTTGGGCACAACAGTCACAAATTCAAATCATATCCATTACGACATCTACGACAGATTAAATTCGTGAAATCCTTGCTACCATTCGGTCCGGAACTTTTTATCATCCCACGTAGAAACTATTTCAACTATCTGAGTAGTCTGCGAACAAGAGCTGCAAGCTGAACAACACCGTGAAATCAAATCCAGGATTGGCGTGGCAAAAGCGGCATTCAACAAGAATAAGACCTTTATCACCATCAAATTCGACATAAATCTGAGGAAGAAACCAGAAAAATGTTACACTTGGAGCAGAGCTTTGTATGGTGCAGAAACTTGTATATTTCAGAACAGAGATCAGAAATACCTCGAAAGTTTTTAAATGTGGTGCTGGAGAAGGATGGAGAAGATCAGTTGGACCAATTGAGCGGAAAATAAGGAAGTCTTACATTCAGTCAAGGGGGAAAGGAATATACCCGACACAACACAACGAGAAAAGGCTAACTGGAATGGTCACACCTTGCGTAAGAACTGCCTTCTAACACATGTTATTGAAAGAAAAAGGGAAGAGAAGACGAGGAAGAAGACGCCAGCAGTTACTGGATGCCCCTACGGAAAAGAGAACATAGTGGAATTCGAAATAATAAGTACCAGATCGCACTCGGTGGATAACTCGTTCTGGAAGAGGTTATGAACTAGTCGCCAAACAGACTACACAGCGAATATCCGTAATAGAAACTTGAAGTTTAACATATGAAATGTACATTACGAGATTGGAACACTGAATACAGTTTGCCCATCTGCCCTAATTATTGCAGCAGTTTACGCCATTCCACTATTTAGAAGAATATGTAGTTCCTTGTTGTAAGTGGACAAGACGAAGTTTATCCCTTGTTATCTTGAAGGGAAAACAAAAGCTGGTGTTACCGGTATCCGGTGTAGGGTGTTACAGAGACCGAACAAGTATTCCAGTGGAAATAAACAAGAGAATTGTATTAGACTAACAAAGATTAAACTTAACATTAATGTAAGAACCATTTTAACAGCATCAACCCACGCTGTCGACGTATTCAAAGTAGCGCTTTCTCTCACGCTCTTCCGATCAAATTCTATAAAAAGCCAATTACATTACACATCGCATACCGGTCACCATCTTCCGCCGTTTGACACGAAAATCATGCACGCAAACATTAGAACAGTTACAAAGCGAAAGCATTGCCATCCATAAACGACTTCTATACAGAAAACATCTTCACAACAGGGGTTCAAAATCTTTGCAATTAGGAGACCATCCCCTCAGCCAACACACACGTTACATGACTGTATGACTGATAGTGACTACACAGTGTTGAAAAAAGGTAAAGTGATCCCGTTACAGGCCCGGTGTGGCCCACAGGGTGGGTAGAGGTATAGCTCTACTCTTCCATGACCGCGGCACTAGAAGGGGGTGAGTGGTCAGCAGCACGCCCCGGTCACACTTTACCCCTGGGAAAGACCCGGTACCCATTTTACAGGAGGCTGGGTGGGCCCCAGGGTCGGTCTGGACGGGCGGAAAATCCCGTCCCACCGGGATTCGAACCTGGACCGTCCAGCCCGTAGTCAGTCGCTATACCGACTGAGCTACCCGGCCCACGCACAGTGTTATATATATAAACAGAAAAGCAAACTATATCTGTCCAAGTGAAAAATTCATACATTACAATGAAAATTATGATATTCCTACATTAAAGGCGTGCATTGTAATTCACCATTCTGTACAGAATTTCGTTCGATTACGAGGCAGTATTTTCGCGAAACACGTAGCGAGATTGAATTAGCATTCTAGTCAATATGCAAAATAAGAGTCGTAGGAGACTGAGAAAATATAAAGCATTAACACTGGTTGTTAGAGGTTAGGGGATAACGTTTGATCTCCTCCGGAGTGTCATTCTATGAAACTTCGTTTTCCGTAAGAGCAACACATTCCTCGAGCGCTCGTTATCACACTTCACCTTAAGGGTGGCTCCTGATTTGCATCTGAGACTGTACCGACTCCTCGAAACCAATAATCCTCGCTTCCTGGTACACGAAAGAGAGACATATTGCATATCCCGCCGCGCGCAGTATTCTGCCATCGGCTTAAGTCATACCTTGCCGTCAGAGCACTGAAGAAACTGTCATGATATCTAGAAACTGGATTTGATCCGCGGCACTAACCTCAGCTTTGAAATTCAATCATGTAACATGTGTATAGAGCTCGAAAGCCACTCCAGCTAAATCTTATCGCGAGAAGACAGCGAGCAAAATGGACTTGGAAGGCGAGCCTGCCGTCCAGGCGTTGATTCTGTTAAAAAGGAAATGTGGTGCTCAGAGCTACACACTGACGACACAGGTCATAAACACTGTTGGCCAGGTGCACGCTGAGCAGACTGGCGCCATGTTTGGGATACTACGTATGTCACGTTCGAATAGTGACCGAAACGCCACTGGGTTCCTGTGTGCCCTTCCTCAGTTTTTTTTTTCGGACGAACAGTACCTGAAGGCAGCTTCGGACCTCTGACTTGCCGGTCCTATTATTATTTGTACACAGAGTACCTTGCACGATGCATACACAAAAACGCGAGCGATGCACAAACCACAAAAAATTAAAATATGAATCCTTAATGAAGATCGAGAAATTAATACCTTTGCCACAAAGATACAATAATTCTGGGAGTGCCGCTTTGACAATGCAATCAAGAGACAAAACCTCAGCTTCATGACAGAAGTCGGAACTAATTTTCAGGACATTAAGAAATATCCCGTACAATAAAACGTTAAACCCATGGAGAAAGAGCTGTCACCCTCGCCTTGCATTCAGTGGTGAAAATCATTTAAACTAATCTGTTCAGTTAACACAACAGAATCAGAATGAAAGATATGAACCATCCTGTTTTCATGCAGCGCAATGAAATGCCTCAAAGCTGAACACAGATTTACATAAGTACCCTAGCAATTTACAGGATGAGTTTTGTCGTTTATTGCATTTTAGGAATGTAAAAAGGAAAAAAATCGTTACTGCCTTCTCCGTTTATTCCCATGGCAAAAGGGTTGGTACAACTGCAAATCCATAGCACGCAAAGTAATTAATTATGAAACATAAACGAAATTTACCCGTTAATCAGAACATTCCACACTCTCTCGTGAAGGAAGGAAGGTTGAAAGAAAGGAAACAAGAAAGAAGCACAGTGCTCTTCAGCAGTTAACAGGTATTTAGGTGTATCATCCGCACGCGTCTAGCGCAGAGTTATAAGACAGAATCAAAATCGGTCCCGTTCCGACTACGTTCCGGGTGGGAGCCCATATGTTTATTTACTTTATTTGAGGACCATTTCCAAACCGCATACGTCTTGCAGCACAGAATGAAAAGGATATTACAAATGATTAACTGACAAGGATGTCGAATGAAACGATTCTTGCTCCTTTTAAAGTGCGAAGAGCACCCTGGAAAGACTGAGAAAAATCACGAATATCAATACAGTCGGTTTCCGAGTTCAGATCGTAACCTGCGAAGTCCCAAATACATAGCAAAAGTCTTATGTTTTGTTTACATGTAAAATAACCACTGCCACCGGGTAACAACCCAACTGCAGTAAATAATAATAATAATAATAATAATAATAATTATTATTATTATTATTATACCACCCGCCCACGAAAGTGAAAGAGCGCTGCAGAGAAGCGACCGAGTTGTAACTTCTGTAGAAACAAGAACAGGAAAGCGTACTTGCGACTTGCAGCTTAAACAAGATGAAGACGTGTATCTTCAGATTTTCCGTACTTCACCATACTTCATGTTCATTTACTACGAAAATAATATGTTGCTGAACGGCGTAACATACTGGAACACTTCATCATTAACAATGTGGCAAAAACAAATCTCGTACATACAATCTAGTGACATTACAAATGCCACAATAAGTGATAATATCTCCTCCGTTTCGTTTAATATACTCAGTACCAAAAAAATTATAAAAAATGGGTAAATATCTAGCGAGTTTCTAGGTTCCGACGTTTCCTGTACAGCGAGCCATTCGAAACAATTCAATTTGACTTCATGCAGCGAATGTATTGTTCACATTCTACTGAAAGTGCTTAATTTAGATCCCAGATGTAACACGTAACCCGTGCCCACATTTTTTTTTTCAGAGAAACCCATTTATCAGACAATCAGTCAGGTCGACGTCTACTTAAATTCATTCCACAGACACTGAGCTGATCGCCCGATATGGTCGTATTCCGACGTCGTAAAGGCGGAAAATCTTATAAACGTTAATATGTTGTTACAGTGTTCACAGTAAAGTGGCTGCATTCCCAATTTCTATACAACAAAAATTACAAGCTACATGAAAAGAGAAACAATACGAAATGTAAAATAAGATAACACTTTGGCGCATTCGCGTACCCACTGTTGCATTGGAAACACAACAATGTGTTCTCTGTGTACTGTTGAGCTACACGCCACTGTCAACTAAACAAAAATATTAACTGTTGCACAAATACGCTTTTATGGTAAATTTATGTCGCCAGCAACAATAAAATGTATGTAGGTTTTCATGTAAAATGCCTGACGCTGGAGCGAAACAAAAGAATGTTTAATGTATTCGATTATACCAACCAAATGCACCACATCAAATAGATATGAATAGTAAGGACACTGCTACGGTGCATTTCGGTAAAAATATACCACCATCAGGGAGTACCGTGTGCCAATATTAAAACCAGCTTTCAGTGGTAATTACAAAGTTTCATGCCCTGTGGTATGATCTGCAGTTGATATCAATTGTGTATGTAAGGTACACATGTACGGTCTGAATTCTTCAAACTGATATATAGTTATAAATATTTCTTACACAGAAGATATAATTTGTACAGAATACTGTTACATTCGGAGCTCCGGTACATGGCACAGCTCCAGCATATGGACACGGTCCACTTGGATTGAGAACCGCACTATACGCTTGCAGAAAGTGCGGCGTCTCTCCCCCGCATAAACTTACACGGATGCAGAATAGAAGAACCTAACTGCCAACAACAACGATCACAATTTTGTTCTGTACAAATTATAACTGTTGTTAACTGTTTGTAACTATATTTCAGTTTTAATAATTCAGACCGCACATGTGTATCTTATATACACAACTGATACCAACTACAGATCATACCACATGGCATAAAATTGCATAAGTACCATTGACAGCTGCTCTTAATACTGGCACACGGTACTCCCTGATGATGGTATATTTTTACCGAAACACACCGCAACTTTGTCCTTACTGTGTATATGCAACTGATGTGGTGCATTTGGTTGGTATAATAAACACATCGATCCGAAATGCACGAAATAGACAACTTACCAAAAAAATGTTCATTTGCTGCTGGCATGGTTTAGATGAACACTTTGACTCAAGAGATCGTAATGACCATAGATTCTTGCGTATTCTCTCAGTTTTTGTATTGCAGTAAAACATTTTGTGACATTAGACAATTAATTATAAAACAACAGGTATTAAATATTACGGGTGTGTGTCCGTATTCTTGCCGTAGTCATCCAGTATGCATCACATCTTTCCTGCGCCCAAATATATTGTCATCTGTGGCCTCTCCGGCTATACAGCATTTTCCCACACTAACTCACAAGCGGCAAGATTTTCGAAATAAATAAATAAATAAATACGGAACACAAAATATGTGTTTTGATTTTCTCTATGTCTGTTGTCTGAAACGTTTCTCATTCTAAGCGGAATTCAGCGAGATATGTATGTACATAGGTCTTCACGTAAAGTACTCGTCATTCTTGTTAGATTTTAAAGAAACTTGCATCTTATCGACAGATTTTCGAAAAACAGTCAAATACCACAGTTCACGAATATCCATCCCGTGGGAACCGAGTTTCACGCGGACGGAAAGACAGACTAGCTAATAGTCGCTTTGCGCATTTATCGAACGAGCCTAAAAACCACAGCAACTGCACTGTGACAGTTGGATGCGTGTTTTGCTATGACCTTACCGAACATCAAACAAATCCAGACAGCAGAGACACGCGTCTGTCTGGCGTAGAATGGCTAGAGTTAATCGAATTCTGCTGGGTAGGTTGGGATACGAAACATTTAGACAAGGACAGACAGACACTACGAACCCATAATACCTGCACTTGCGTAATCGTGCTAAGAACGCAAAAGTCTAACTCAGGCAGAAGTTACCAGACGGCAGGAAAGGATTTCCTCAGCACAAACACGTGGAGAGACAAAGATAAAGAATAACCACAAATGGAGAAGCGGAGAGATGAACGACGGAGAAGAATCGATATAGACTACGGTCCGGTAAATTCTCGTTAAGTGCCGTAGCGAGCGTCGGAGTAGAAAATTTTATCTCTTTTTCTCACATCGTATATAGAATGATAACACGTCACGGAAATGCGTATTGGTATCACAGGCAACAGCATTGTATCAAACTAGGGACTTTTTTTACGAGATGTCCAAAAAGAAGAACCTACGAAATAATAAAGCGGAAGCATGTCCGAAAACGAATTAGCGACATGTCAAGAAAATCGTGTAATAAGACAATTTTGTTCCTTCACATGCCGTGAACGAGACTTCTTGTGCATAAATACGGCCCAGCTCCATCCAGAATCACTCTGGTATCTGTAAAATGTTAATAACAGAACACTTCCTCGCCCTTTTGTTCATCAGCTTCAGCGGTTTGAGCGATTTCGACACGTTAACATACAAACAAAAACTATGTTAAGATAATACATCGAATGCAGGCTATTCCTTTGCAGTTCGCGACAATGTAACTAGAAAAATCCCTGTTCTTTTCTTTTCCTTTCTTTCTTCCGTAATTCATTACAAGGCTGGTAAGTTTCTGTGCAACGATGATAAATCCCTGTTCTTTTCTTTTCCTTTCTTTCTTCCGTAATTCATTA
>Ga0123355_10001609_pt1 | contig 31537 bp, 24 predicted proteins | sample TergutEmb28metaG_3_FD_89872 | JGI IMG/M metagenome (GOLD analysis project Ga0123355, IMG submission 89872) | Embiratermes neotenicus P1 segment gut microbial communities from Petit-Saut dam, French Guiana - Emb289 P1 | ecosystem: Host-associated > Arthropoda: Insects > Digestive system > Gut ...
CGCCAAAATCAGCGGCGTCAGGTAGTTCGCCTATGCCTACTCCATCCAGTACTATTATACATATTCGGTTAAATATTTGCATCTTACTTCACTACCAAGTTAACTATTTTACCCGGTACGTAAATGCTTTTCACAATTTCCATACCTACTATTTTATCCGCGAGTTGCTCTCGTGCCTGTGCAAGAACGCCCTCTTTGTCAAGCTCTGCAGAAATTTCCATGTTACCACGGAATTTTCCATTCACTTGCAATGCGATTTCTATCGTATCGGTTTTTAATTTTTCTGAATCCCATGTAGGCCATGTTTGAGCGAAGATGGTATTGGTATTGCCCAATTTTTCCCATATTTCCTCCGCCATATGCGGCGCAAACGGCGACAACAAAACAGCCAGTGTCTCAATGGTGGTTCTATCCGCACCGCCGGAATTTTTCGCCAAATCCTGCATGGTGTTGGTGTGCTCCATAAAGCCGCTTACCACGGTGTTAAGACTCAAATTCTCAAGCCTTGTTGTGATATCGTAAATCATGCGGTGACGCAGGCGTTCCATTTCTTCCGTTAGAGCAATGTCGCCATCAAGTGACGATTCAACGATACGCCACACTTTAGACAAAAATCGAAACACGCCATCTATGCCACGGTCGTCCCATTCGCTGTCTATTTCCGGCGGGCCAATAAACAACTCGTACATGCGTAGCGCGTCACAGCCATGTGTGGGAATTAACTCGTCGGGGGAAACACCATTGCCTTTGGACTTTGCCATTTTCGCGCCGTTACGGTTAATCATCCCTTGGTTGAACAATTTTTTGAATGGCTCTTCAAATTCCACCACGCCGATATCATATAAAAACTTCGTGTAGAAGCGGGCGTACAGCAAATGAAGAACCGCATGTTCTACGCCGCCTACGTAGTAGTCTACCGGCAGCCATTGTTTTAATACTTCGGGACTTGCTATTGCATCGGCGTTGCGAACATCCGGGTAGCGCAAGAAATACCAAGATGACCCCGCCCATTGGGGCATGGTGTTAGTTTCGCGTTTGGCAGGCTTTTTACACTGTGGGCAGGTAGTGTTGACCCACTCTTTCACAAGAGCAAGAGGCGATTCGCCTGTATCTGTTGGCTTGTAACTTGCCACGTCGGGCAGCATTACCGGCAGCTCTTCATCCGGCACAAGTACGGGACCGCAGTCGGGGCAGTGGATTATGGGGATAGGTTCGCCCCAGTAACGTTGGCGGGAGAATACCCAATCGCGTAGTTTGTAATTTATCGTAGGAGTACCGGCGTTTATTTTTTCAAGCGCACGGGTAACTGCGGCTTTGCCGTCCTCTACGGAAAGTCCATTGTATTCACCGGAATTTACCATTACACCATCGCCAAGATACGCTTCTTCCATTGGCCTGGGCGATGCCACGCCGTCTTTTGCGATAACTTCCACTATAGGAAGGCCGAATTTTTTTGCAAATTCAAAATCCCTGTCATCGTGGCCGGGGACGCACATTATCATTCCCGTACCGTAGTCGGCAAGCACGTAGTCGGCAATCCAAATGGGCATATCACCACGGCCTGTAATTGGGTTAACGGCATATCGCCCTGTGAAAACCCCTGTTTTCTCCTTGCTTGCCATGCGGTCTACAGATGAACGAGACGTGGATTGCTTTACATACTCCTCCACAGCTTGCTGTTGTTCGGGCGTTGTTATTTTGGAAACAATTTCATGTTCTGGGGCTATTACCATAAATGTTGCGCCGAAAAGTGTGTCTTGACGGGTAGTGTAAGCGCGCAGGACAACGTCCTCCATGTCCGCAACTTTAAAATCAATTTCCGCGCCGTGGCTTTTGCCAATCCATTCGGACTGCATACGTATTACTTTTTCCGGCCAGTCCAGAGTATCGAGGTCGGCAAGAAGACGCTCTGCGTAGGCTGTTATTTTCAGCATCCATTGGCGTAGGTTTTTCTTGGTGGCAGGGTTTTTACAGCGTTCACAAATACCGCCCGCTGCTTCTTCGTTGGCCAAAACTATCTTACAAGTCGGACACCAGTTGAGAAGCATTTCCTTTTCGTAGGCAAGTCCTTTTTCAAACATGCGGGAGAAAATCCATTGCGTCCACTTGTAATACGCCGGGTCGGTGGTATTAAGCTCGTGATCCCAGTTGTAAACCGTACCCATTTCGTGTAGCTGCCGCTTCATGCTGGCGACGTTTTCTTCTGTAGAAATGGATGGATGAATGCCCTTTTTTATAGCGGAATTTTCCGCAGGCAGGCCGAACGCGTCCCAGCCCATTGGGTGCAAAACGTGATATCCTTGCAATATTTTATAGCGGCTTAGGACATCGCTTAAAACGTATCCACGCCAATGCCCGACGTGCAGCCCCTCCGCGGAAGGGTATGGGAACATGTCGAGACAGTAGTATTTTGGTTTGCTTTCGACGTTTTGTTGTACAGATTCTTTAGCCCACTTTTCGCGCCATTTTTTTTCTACTGCTGTGAATTCATATTTTGGCATAAAACTACCTGCTTTCGTGGTTATTTGGAGATATTCTAAGGGTATGGGGGAGGCTTGTCAAATTTCTGCAATATCCGTACGATGGAACATGTGAGAGCAGTTTATTTTTGCCACTTCACGGTAGACGTCTGCGCGGGCAGTTGGAAAATTTTTTGCACGGCGTACTAGGATTAGTACACGACCGCCATTGGTCACATATTCGCCGTTTTTAATTGTGGTTCCGCAATGGAATACCAGTGTATCTGCCTCCAGTTCGTCAAACCCGGCTATAGGATGCCCGGTTATAGGCGCATCAGGATAACCTTCCGATGCCAGAATTACGCCCACGGTAACATCATTCGTCCAGCTGAATACCGGTTCTTTGCCGTCAAGTAAATTTTGCAAAATCTCGTATAAGTCGCCGTCAAGCCGTGGCAGCAGAACTTCTGCCTCCGGGTCGCCAAAACGAGCGTTAAACTCAATTGTTTTTACGCCGTCCTTTGTTGCCATTAGCCCACCGTATAGGAAGCCTGTAAACGAGCAACCTTCTTGCACCATGGCATGGGCGGCTTTTTGCAGGACCTCTTCCAAAGCGGTTTTTGTGGTTGCCGCGTCTATAAGTGGTACGGGAGAATACACTCCCATGCCCCCTGTGTTCGGGCCTTGGTCGCCATCGTAGGCGCGTTTATAGTCGCGGGACAGTTCCATCGGGTATACTTTCTCGCCTGCTACAAATGCCATGAATGAGAATTCCTCGCCTTCGAGATATTCTTCTATTACGACAGTGCTGCCCGCCTTGCCGAATTTGCTGTCCTGCATCATTTCTTGCAGAGCGATTTCAGCCTCTTGTGGAGATTGCGCTATTATTACGCCCTTGCCCGCCGCCAGCCCGTCTGCTTTTAGTACGATTGGCATTTTTGCGGTTTGGATGTATTTGTGAGCTTTAGCGAAATCGGAAAATGTTTCGTATGCCGCGGTTGGTATGTTGTATTTTTTCATCAGGTCTTTTGCGAAGGACTTGCTACCCTCTATGCGAGCGGCTTTTTTTGTTGGACCCCAAACGGCAAGACCTGCGGCTTGGAAGCGGTCTACAATGCCGTCGGAAAGCTGCTGCTCCGCGCCTATTACGGTTAGGGCTATGTTTTCGCGCTTTGCAAAATTCACCAACGCGTCGAAGTCTTTTTCGCTTATGTCCACCAATGTGGCAACATCGGACATGCCCGCGTTGCCCGGAGCGACGTATACGGTTCCCACTTGCGGAGATTGGGAAAGTTTCCATGCCAGGGCGTGTTCCCGGCCGCCTTTGCCTATTACCAAAACTTTACTCATATAGTTGCCTCTTCTCTGGATGGTTTACCGCCGCCCGCTTCGCGCAGCCGGATATATCTCAATTCATCAAAATGCTTATCCAACAGCTTCGCATGAAATTTGCCGTTTCTCACAAACGTAAACCCGCATTTTTCTATTACACGTTTCGATTGAACATTTTCCACAAAATGCTCAATGGAAAACGCGTCCATTTCCAACACGTTAAAGCCATAATCCATGACGGCATTAACCGCTTCCACCACCAGCCCCTGCCCCCAGTAGTCCTTCGAAAGCACGTATCCGATATTTTTGGCTTTCAAGTTCTTGTAGCTTTCTTCATTATTTATCCACGCCTTGTGGAGTCCTAGCGAACCTATCACCTTGGCATCTGCCTTATGGTAAATTGCAAAAACGTCCTTGTCTTTGAGGAACATCTGCAAAATAGTTTTGCTGGTTTCTATAGATGTGTGGTGCGGCCAGCCTGCCATTTCCCCTACTCCGGGGACAGATGCATAAGCGTACATATCCTGCAAATCGGATTCTGTAAAAGCGCGCAGGATAAGGCGGTCTGTTTCGATTCTTATGTTTGTTACATCTAGCGGAAAGTCCATTATGTTCGCCACTTGCAGGTAACACGCCCGCGTGGCTTCACCCTCTCTGTTTTCTCGTTTGAATATTATGACAAAATCTTGGAGATTGTCAAATTTTCCGTGTGGGTGTACAATATCAAGAAGAGAAGGAGAGGATGCTAATGAGCGAACCATTAATTGGCGTTATCATGGGTAGCACATCAGATTGGGACACCATGAAAAACGCCTGCATGATTTTGGAAGAGTTGCAAATTCCGTACGAGAAAAAGGTAGTTTCGGCGCATCGTACGCCGGATTTTATGTTTACATATGCCAAAACCGCCAAGGAACGCGGTATAAAGGCAATTATAGCCGGTGCTGGTGGTGCGGCGCATTTGCCGGGCATGGTGGCTTCTAAAACAAATTTGCCTGTGATTGGTGTGCCTGTTCAGTCGAAAGCTTTGAACGGGCTGGATTCGTTGCTTTCGATTGTGCAAATGCCGGGGGGTGTACCTGTGGCAACGGTAGCTATTGGTGCGGCGGGAGCTACTAACGCGGGATTGCTGGCCGCACAGATAGTTGGCGCGTTTGACGCGGCGGTTTATGAAAGATTGCAATCTCGCCGGAAGCGAATTGAGACGGAAATTTTGGCTATAGATTCGGGAGTTGGGCTGCTGCTATAAAGCTCTTATCTTTATAAAGGGCAAGACCTTGATACAAGAGGTGATATGTGAAAAATATTTTCATAGGTATGATTTTGATTTTTTTAAACTTTAACGTATCAATTGGCAACAGTACTATCAACCTTTTTCCCAATTTTGTCGGGTATCTTTTCATGCTGAAAGGCCTTAGGGAGCTTGCGGACTTTAGTCCTCGGTTTACAAATATAGTGCCAATGGTAAAGGTTATGGTGGCATATTCGGTAATTGTTTTTGTAATGTACTTGTTTGGTATCACAACAGGATTGGCTCACTTTATAGTTTTTATAGTTGGTATAATTTCAACCGTTGTTTCGTTATATATTTCGTACTGCATCATAATGGGGGCAAAGGATATTGAAACTGCAAAAGAGCAGAATTTGGAGTCTGTGCGGCTGTATAAGCTGTGGATTGTGATGGCAGTAGCTTCTATTTTTTCTTTTTTCGGGTTTCTTGTTTTTGCTGTGCCGCTTTTCGCTATTGTTATGATTATCGGTTTTATAGTAAATGTGATTTATATTTTTGCGTTTTATAAAACGCAAAAATTATTTTATATATACAATCAACCTGCCGACAAGCAGGAATACATGGAGGATTTTACATGAAAATTTTACCCTACAAAACAATCGGAATAATAGGCGGCGGGCAACTTGGCCGCATGATGGCACTATCTGCCAAGGCAATGGGTTACTATGTGGCAGTACTTGACCCCACCCCCAACTGCCCTTGCGCCCAAGTATCCGACATAGAAATTACCGCCGCTTACAACGACATGGATGCAATAAAAAAATTGGCGGAAATATCTGACGTAATAACCTATGAATTTGAAAACATCGACTACGAGGCACTAACCTACTTGCAAGAAAACGCGTACCTGCCTCAGGGAAGTTCGGTACTGAAAACCACCCAACACCGCTTTAGAGAAAAATCCGCCATAAAAAACATGGGTATTCCCGTACCGGATTTTCATTTGATAGAAAATGCGGAAAAACTTGCTGCAACGGTTTTTTATCCGAGCGTGCTAAAAACCACCACAGGCGGATACGACGGCAAGGGGCAAGTTGTACTAAAATCTGAAGCCGATCTGCCTCGCGCAATGGAACTTGCCGCAAAGCAAGAGTGCATTCTTGAAGCGTGGATGCCATTCTCCATGGAAGTTTCTGTTATAGTAGCACGCAGCACCACAGGCGAAGTGGCAGTTTTCCCTGTGTCGGAGAATATTCATGTGAATAACATCATGCATCTGAGCATAGTCCCCGCTCGCATTTCCAAAGAAGTGGAAGCCAAAGCAATCGCCTGTGCGAAAAAAATCTCGGAAGAGCTTGATGCGATTGGGCTTTTGGCGATAGAAATGTTTGTTGTCGGCGACGAGATTTACATTAACGAACTGGCACCACGGCCGCATAATTCGGGGCATTATACCATGGATGCGTGCATTACCGGGCAGTTTGAGCAACATGTGCGCGCGGTTTGCGGTTTGCCGCTGGGCGATGTGTCGCAGCATACGCCTGTTGTTATGGTAAACATATTAGGCAACCATATGGACAAGGCAGATATGTCAAATCTCGCGCCGTATTTGCCGCTTATTGAGAAGGGTAAGATTCATTTGTATGGCAAAGCCGAGGCTGTGGATAACCGCAAGATGGGGCATGTTAATTTGCTTGGAGATATTGATGTAAGCTTGAAGCTGGTAGCGGATTCTAAAATATGGGGATAAAATTCGCAATACTAACATTCCCAGGCACAAATTGCGAGCGCGATATGTACCACTGTATTACAGATGAATTGAGGCAGCAGGCAGAATTCATCTGCCACGATGAATCATGCATAAACGCCCTTGATCCTTTCGACGTAATCCTGCTGCCGGGCGGTTCTTCCTATGGAGATATCCCGGCACCCGGAGTTATGGCTGTTACCACGGGCATATTTTCTGCGCTACGTAAGGCGGCGGAAGAAGGCAAGTTGATTTTTGGTGTGTGTAACGGGTTTCAGATTTTGGTTGCGGCGGGACTTTTACCCGGTTCGCTTTTATGTAATACTATGTCACGCTTTATTTGCAAAACCACGCCCATCAAAATCGTCCGTAACGATTCCGCTTTCACCAACCAGTACGAAGCGGGACAGGTTGTTAACTACCCCATAGCCCACATGCATGGCAGATACCATTGCGACGACGCTACTTTGCATCAGTTGCAACAAAACGGGCAAATTCTATTCACATACGAAGACAATCCAAACGACAGCACGGCAAATATAGCGGGCATTACCAACAAAGCGGGTAACATTCTTGGCATGATGCCTCATCCGGAACGGGCAGTTGACATGCTGCTTGGCAATGCCGACGGCCTGCCGCTGTTTAAATCAATCGTATCAGCTTAGTTACTGTAGCTATGCCGCGAACGATAATAAATACAGTTTCAACTGGTGACTGTGAGTCACCAGTTGAAATTGTGTGCCACTTGATGGAGTGACAGGAGGTTTAAATTGCAATTTTTACAAAGCCGAAAAGTAGCCATTGCCGCATTACTGCTTGCCGCAATTTTATGGAGTACCGCAGGCCTTGCTTTCGCTCTTATTACTACCGTGGATAACGGTATTGCCCGATCCGGTTACAGGAGCCTTTTTGCGGCAATATTTTACATAATAGCATTCAGATCTCTTCCTAAAATGGAAACAGGCAAATGGTTTAAATTTGCCATTGTGGGATACATGTTTGCGACTACGCTATTTGCTATTGCCAACACACTGACTACTGCCGCAAATGCCATTGTACTGCAATACACAGCACCTATTTTTGCTTGCCTGTATCTGTTTTTCATATTCAGAAAACCGTTGCCACGATACGACATTATTGCAACGGCCATTATATTCTTAGGCATATGCATCTTTTTTGTGGATTCTGTAACTTTGCAGTTTAGCCCCGCCATGACCACGGGTAACGTGGTAGCAATTGCGTCGGGCGCAGGTTTTGGCTTTCTGGCGGTATCGTTGGGAAAAACGACCACACCGCGCAATGTCGTTACCTTTGGTAATATAGCTAATGTGATAATTGCCCTGCCGTTTATGATTATGTTCCCTATTGGCTCGTTGATAGATTTGGGCATGTTTATTTATTTAGGTGTGATACAGCTTGGGTTGGCGTATTTGCTGTTTACCTTTGCCGTACCCAAGGTTACGCCGCTTGAGTTGATTCTGATTCCCGCACTTGAACCTATACTTAATCCGATTTGGGTTTTTATATTCGATGGGCAAACCCCTTCCGTTTTGGCGGTTGTGGGCGGTGTGATAATTATTGCTACCATTGTTATTTGGAGTGTATACAAAAATAGGAGGAATTTATGACAAACCAACCAACCCCGCAAGAAATAGAAACAAAAAAGCTATACGTCACCATGGGAATGACCGACGAGGAATTCCAAATGGTAAAAAACATCCTGGGTCGTCAACCAAACTACACGGAAATAGGACTCTTTTCCGTCATGTGGTCGGAGCACTGCTCGTACAAAAGTTCTAAAGTCTTGCTCCGCCGCCTGCCAACAAAAGGTGCGCGAGTCCTGCAAGGCCCGGGCGAAGGCGCAGGTATTGTAGACATTGGCGACGGACAGGCTGTTGTTTTCAAAATAGAAAGTCATAACTCTCCATCGGCGGTAGAGCCTTTCCATGGTGCTGCCACGGGCGTGGGGGGTATTGTTCGCGACGTGTTTTCCATGGGAGCGCGGCCTGTTGCGATGCTAAACTCCCTGCGGTTCGGCAATCTCGACAACGACCGCACGAAATTTCTATTCACGGAAGTGATTAGAGGAATCGCCCATTATGGCAATAATCTCGGTGTACCAACCGTTGGCGGCGAAATTTATTTCGACGATTGCTATAAGGGCAATCCATTGGTAAACGCCATGTGCGTGGGGCTAATCAACCACGAAGATATCAGAAAAGGACAAGCCCATGGCGAAGGCAATACCGTAATGTATGTGGGCGCGCCCACAGGCCGCGACGGCATACATGGGGCTACATTCTCCAGTAAGGAACTTAATGACAACGACGAGGGCGTTTTTGTAAAAGGCGACCCCATTTTGGAGAAGGCAATAATGGAAGCCTGCCTCGAAGTTATGAAACACCCTGCATTGGTGGGGATTCAGGACATGGGCGCGGCGGGGCTTATTTCTTCTTCCTGCGAAATGGCAAGCAAAGCGGGCATGGGCATGGAGATGTATCTCGACGATGTACCGCAGCGCGAAGAAGGCATGAATGCTTACGAAATGATGCTGTCGGAATCGCAGGAGCGTATGCTGCTGGTTATAGAAAAAGGACGCGAAGATGAAATTCGTCAAATTTTCAAAAAATACGATTTAGACGCTGTTGCCGTTGGAAAAGTTACAAACGACGGAATCATGCGCCTGTTTCATAAAGGTGAAATAGTGGCAGAAGTCCCCGCGGATGCATTAGCGGAGCAAGCTCCGGAATATCACAAACCATCCCGTGAAGCGAAATATTATAAAGCAAGTGAGAATGTTAACTGGCGACCACAGACTATCGATTACAGTAAAACCCTATTAAATCTCCTATCTCGTCCAACCATAGCCAGCAAAAAATTCGCGTACCAACAATACGACTATCAAATAGGCACAAGCACCATGGTCCCTCCGGGTTCAGACGCGGCAGTCTTGCGCATTCGTGGTACAAACAAAGCCCTGGCTATGACCACGGACTGCAACAGCCGCTATGTCTATCTATGCCCACACACAGGCAGTGCGATAGCTATTGCAGAAGCGGCACGCAATATAGTAGCATCAGGTGCAACTCCGCTGGCCGTAACCGACAACCTAAACTTTGGTAGCCCTGATAATCCGGAAATTTTCTGGCAAATGGAACAATCTATAAACGGCATAGCGGAAGCCTGTACAGCTCTTGAAACCCCTGTAATAGGCGGCAACGTATCTATGTATAACGAGCGTTCCGGCTCTGCGATATACCCTACCCCCACAATAGGAATGGTAGGACTGGTTGAAGATTTATCACATGTAACAACACAGTTTTTCAAAGATACCGGCGACTATATTTATATAATCGGCGAAACTTATGAAGAATTTGGCGGCAGCGAATTACAACTAATGCAAACAGGCAAAATAGAAGGCCGTCCGCCGTCTATTAATATAGATACAGAAAAATCCAACCAGCAAGCTGTGCTAAATGCTATAAAAGCAGGGTTAGTAAAATCGGCCCATGACATTTCCGAAGGAGGAATAGCTGTAGCTTTGGCAGAATGTTTATTTAGCACAACTTATGGCGCGCTTGTTGACATACCGTTTGATGATGCTATGCTGCTATTTTCTGAAAGTCAGTCTCGTTTTATCGTGAGTGTTGCCGAGGAAAATAAAATTGCTTTTGAAAACATGGCAAATGCAGTTCTTATTGGCCAAGTTAATCATTCGGGTAGATTAGTAATCACTTGCGATAAAGTTTTAATAGATATCTCTGTAAATGAGTTCGAAAAAACTTGGGAAGAAGCGATACCATGCTTACTGAAATAAGAGGTCTAAACGAAGAATGCGGCGTATTCGGCATATGGGGCAGCGACAACACCGCCGCTCAACTAGCCTATTACGGCCTGCACAGCTTACAGCACCGCGGCCAACAAGGCGCCGGCATTGTCGTAAAAGACGGCAACAAACTAATTCAACATAGGGGACTTGGCCTTGTGTCTGAAGTCTTCACCCGTGAGGCTCTCGACAACATGCAAGGCACAGCCGCTATAGGTCATGTGCGCTACACGGCTGCCAATCGTAACCAAGTAGCTGACATACAACCATTTCTATTCCAATTCGAAAATTCATCCCTGTCCCTATGTCACAACGGAAACTTGGTAAACAACCATGCCCTGCGTCGCGAACTCGAAGACAGAGGAAGTATCTTTCAATCAGGCTCAGACTCGGAAGTTTTGGCACATTTGATAAAGCGCAAACGTGGTGAATCCTTCATAGAAAACGTAAAAGCTGCCCTGTGCAAGGTAAAGGGCGCGTTCGCTTATATTTTGCTAACCCCAAACGAAATGATAGCCGCACTGGACCCAAACGGCCTACGCCCGTTATCCATAGGCCGCTTAGGCAAAGCCTTTGTCGTAGCGTCGGAAACCTGTGCCTTCGACACGGTAGGAGCCAGCTTCCTACAAGATGTGAACCCGGGCGAGTTGGTAATAATCAACGACAGTGGCATGACAGTAGAATCCTACACAGACGAAACAAGCCACGCCCTTTGCAGCATGGAGTTCATATACCTAGCCCGCCCGGACTCCGACATTTTTGGAGTTAACGTACACACCGCCCGCAAAGAAATGGGAAAAGCCCTGGCCAAGGAAGCCCCCATGGAAGCCGACGTAGTAACCGCCGTACCCGACTCGGGCGTATCTGCCGCAATAGGCTACGCAGAAGCCATGCAAATCCCGTACGAGTTGGGGCTAATTAAAAATAGATACGTAGCCCGCACCTTCATCCAGCCATCGCAGGAATTGCGGGAGCAGGGTGTGAAAATGAAATTATCGGCCGTGCGCGGCGTAGTCAAAAACAAACGCGTGGTGGTTATAGACGACTCTATAGTTCGCGGTACAACAATAAAGCGCATCGTGTATCTTTTGCGTGAAGCCGGTGCAAAAGAAGTACACGTGCGCATTCCAAGTCCTCTTTTAAAATATCCAAGTTACTATGGCATAGACATAACAGAAGAAGACGATCTTATAGGCTACAAGCTAACCAAAGAAGAAATCTGCGAAATGATAGGCGCGAATTCGTTAGAATTCCTAAGCATAGAGGGCGTGGTGGACTCGATAAACCTGCCGTTCTCAGACAAATACAAAGGCCTGTGTATGGCATACTTCAATGGCGACTACCCCACCGAACTGGGTGACTATGCCGTCGGGAGCCATTCTATCTCAACCTAACTACTCGCAAAGCCATCTGCAATTGCGGGTCGTCCGCAAGTTCCAATTCACCAATCATACGGCTGTGTGTTTCATCCATTTCCACAACAAAATCAGGTGTTAGCCCCACATCATGAACAGGATTGCCTTCCGGTGTAAAATACTGTGCAATCGTTAGTTTTATTGCCGTACCGTCGGAAAGCTCAAATATACTTTGCACAATCCCCTTGCCAAATGTCTGCTCTCCAACAAGCACACCAACACCAGTATCTTGCACTGCACCGCCCAAAACTTCCGATGCGCTGGCACTTCGCTCGTTTATAAGTACAACCAATGGTATCCCTAGATAGCTGTAATCCGAATTATGATACCGCCGTCTGCCATTTGCATCTTCTAAAAATGTTACATTTCCTTCGGGTATCAGCAAATCAGCAATAGCCACAACAGAATCGAGCAACCCGCCGGGATTATTTCGTACGTCAACAATCAAGCTGTCCATGCCCTTGTACGTAAGCTCCGCCAGCGCGGCGGCAAACTGCGCATAGGTTGGTTCTTCAAAACCTTCTATACGAACATATCCCGTAAGACCTGCATCTGTCTGAATCATTTCGTGATGCACCGTAGGCACTGTTATATGCGAACGAATAATATCTACATCGAAAATTTTGCTTTCGTATGGGCGAAGTATTGAAATATTTACATTTGTCCCCGCAGGCCCTCTTATAAAATCCAAAATCTCCTGCTGCGAACGCCCCATCATATCCAATCCATCTACAGAAATAACCTTGTCGCCCGGCAGCAACCCAGCCTGACCCGCCGGCGAATCACGGAAAACATTGACAAACGTTAACATATGGTCGTTCGGGTCCATAACCACCCGCACCCCTATACCCACAAAAACTCCCTGTGTGCGCGTACGGAACACTTCCAACGACTCCAGGTCAAAATAACGAGTGTATGGGTCCCCTACTCCCGCCAACAGCCCGCGATACATGTTTTCAATCATTTCTGCCCTGTCAAATGGCAAAATGGAATGGTTGCTTACCCTGGAGTAAATCTCCCGCACCTTGCGGTTAGGACTCATACCGCCATCCCACCGTACTTGCGTATCATAGATACCATACCCGATTATGCACAAAATCATGACCGCCATGCCAATGATAAAACCCATTGCAAAATCTTTTTTATTATTCATGTAGTTACCTCCGATTGTCACTGTTTCATATATATGTTTCGCACTGCGGGAATATTATCAGAAAAAGAATCGCAAATTTTGAAGAAAAAAATTTCCATATTTTATCAAATCCCCATTGACTTCCAGTTTATTCCTGTTATAATGACGAAAGCAGAAAAAAATTACAGTAAATTCCATCCTAAAGTTTAGCCCTTTACATTGCCACTACAATGAACAAATTTGTATCCGGCTTCGAGACGGACACCAAAAGTTCGTTTACCTGTGGACGAGGATGCTCCCCACAAGGGGTAAATTTTAAAATTTGGAATCTACAACTTAGGAGGAAGCCTTATGGGCGAGAAAAAAATTACAATACTAATGGCAGACGACAACAGAGAGTTTTGCGATGCCATAATCAGCTACTTAGCAAAGCAAGACGACATGGAAATTGTGGATGTCGCACATGACGGAATGGAAGCGTATCAAAAAATCCAGGCATTGCAGCCGGACATCGCCATTATAGACGGCGTAATGCCAAAGCTTGACGGCCTTGGCGTACTGGAAAAGCTTAATCTAATTGAAGCAGAAGGTTACGCGCCAATATGTATTATACTGTCTGTGATAACCCAAGACAAGATTACCCAAAAAGCAATGGAGCTGGGTGCCGAATACTACATAGCCAAGCCATTCGACCTCGAGTCATTGGTGCTACGCATTCGTCAACTAAAAGAGCACCTGAAAAACCCCATCCAAAAAGGCCTCAACATACGAAACCAAAAGAACCGTGAAGTAAGCCTTGAAACAAAAATAACCGGCATTTTGCACGAAATAGGTGTACCCGCACACATACGTGGCTACCACTACATGCGCGAAGCCATAATGATGGCCGTAGAAGACCTTGACATCCTAAACTACATCACCAAAGAATTGTACCCTACAATTGCCAAAAAATGCAATACCACCCCCAGTCGCGTAGAGCGCGCAATCCGCCACGCTATAGAAGTAGCATGGTCCCGCGGCAAGGTAGAAATTATCGACAGCATGTTTGGATACACTATAAACAATCACAAGGGCAAGCCCACCAACAGCGAGTTTATCGCGCTTATTGCAGATAGGCTACGGTTGGAGTTGAAAGCTAGTTAGTAACCTTTCGCGCATAAATGGCTAAAAAAGTCCGCACATATACATGTGCGGACTTTTTTAACGCTTTGACAAAATCTTAGACTATTTTCGGCTTCGCCTTTTTCACGTTGGGCTTGTTATATTAACTTCCAATTCCTCTGCGGGAATTTCGCTGTTTTCCAAAGCGCGTGGTCACGACCAAGACGGCTCATGTCTTTAACGATATGTTTGACCGGGAAGAATTTGGTGCGGAAGAAAATTATTGCTTGTACGTTGTGCATCGTTCACCAATCTGGTATTGTAGTGGTGTTTCGCTACAATCCTAATAACGACTTCAAAAACGCAATTTAGACACTCCAGAAAATTCTCCCAACCAGGAGGGCATCCCCGTGAAAATATTAACCCAATCAACGCCCTGCGTGCTAACCATCGGCAAATTTGAAGGCATTCACCTTGGGCATCAGGCATTGCTTGCGGAAGTAACGCACAAGGCAGCCACGCTTGGTATTGCCTCTGCGGCAATGGTTTTCGACCCGCATCCATACGCTTTCTTGAAAGACTCCCACTACGCCCCGCTATTTACCAACGAAGAACGCCATCATATTTTGAAAAATACAAACCTCGACTATCTAATCATCTACCCTTTTACAGAAATTTTGACAAAGATGCCGCCGGAGGATTTCTGCAAGATAATTTTCGAAACATACCAGGCAAAACTTCTAATCGTTGGCGAAAACTACCGTTTTGGCAGCGGCCGCACAGGCGACACTGCGCTGCTGCATAAACAAGCCGCAACTTACGGCGCGAAATTGCAGATTGTCCCGATGACAACCACCGCCACAGACAAAATCAGCACTTCCCATATCCGCCGCCTTCTTTCCGACAGCAAAATAAAAGAAACCCAAATGCTGCTGGGTTTCCGTTTTTTCATATTTGGTATAGTGTCCGCAGGCAAGCAACTGGGGCGAAGCCTTGGCTTTCCTACGTTAAATATTTACCCGTCGCAGGAAAAGCTTCTTCCGCCGGACGGAGTTTATTCTACGATGGTAACGGTTAACGGAACATGTTATCGCGGAATTACCAATATAGGTTTACGCCCCACGGTAAACAGCACTTCCACTGTCAGGTCGGTCGAAACCCACCTGCCTGACTATTACGGCGACAGTCTATATGGCGAGCATATTAAAGTAGAATTGCTCGAATTTATCCGTCCGGAGCGCAAGTTTGATTCTGTAGAAGAGTTGCGCATACAGATTGCGAAAGATATTATGTGCATCCAAACTTACGGCTTTGCAAACTGCAACTGAGGCCTGTTTGGCTCCTTTGCAAAGCGCATGTAAAACACCGCCACGGACGCAATTTTCGCAACCTCAATCAAAATGCCCATTATGTTCCAGCGAAAATCGCCATACAGGATATTAAGCGGCGTTTGTGTCAAAATAACCACAAGGGCATAAAGTGTAACCGTTACGCGTACATAGTGAACTCCGGGCAAATACTGCCCAATTACAAAACTTAGCGCGGCAATCATTCCAAGTGTGTGGAGCCATCTGACTTCCGGCGGAGAATTTGTAATTGCCAAAACACCAGCCACAAGGGCGACACCTATCATCACCAACAGAAAATTAAGCCCGAATTCCTTGCTTTGCGGGGTGTTTTTGGCAAATATTTTCCAAAAAATCAAATTGCGGACGGTACTGTATGTTGCGGCAACTATTAACGACAACTGAGTATCCATACCTGTTGCCAGTCCAATGGCCACAAACATTGCCATCCAAAAGAAGCTGCCTATTCCGGTGCAAAGAAAATATTTTGACTTGTTTTTAATTTGATACGATGCGAATTCGAAGCAAATTGTTATCACGCCCAAAATTTGCGCGATTATAAACCATGTATTCATATTTATCCTCCATTTGTCATTTTAGTTGAAAACAGTCCGAAAGCGAGGCCGGAATGCGCGGCATTAGGCGCAGTGAGCGTAGCAAACGTTTCCCGCGCCGCATTAGGCGCATTCCCGGGCGAAGCTTGAGGCGATTTTCAACTTGAATTACTTTATGCCGCTTTTTCCTGAATTGCGAAATTTTCGTATTTTTTGCAATATGCAACTACCAGTGCCCCAGGCCCTGCATGAGTGCCTATTGTTACGCCAACTTCCGCCACGGGGTTGGCTATATTTATATCAAAGGATTTTTCCAGGTTGGCTTTTATTGTTGCCGCATCGTCTGGGCTTAGGATATGACCTACGCCAATGTTTACATTTTGAATGTCGTCTTTTAATGCATCCACAAGGCCTTCTTCGATTAGCGTCAGTACTTTCTTTTTCCCGCGTACGCTGTCAAGCTGCTCTACTGTGCCGTCTACAAGGTGAAGTACCGGACGCAGTCCCAAAATGCCGCCTACAAGTGCCGTGGTTGGACCTACTCTGCCGCCGCGCTTTAGATATTCGAGGCTTTCCAATGTGAAATATATCCTCACGGTTTTGATAATTTTTTCTGCAATGGCGGCTGTTTCCGTTATGGAATAGCCTTTGTCTCGCATTTTTATCATCTCACGCAATACCAGACCTTGGCCAACACTTGCGTTTAGGGAGTCGATAACTATAATTTTCCTGTCGGGGAAATCTTCTTGCAGAGTATTTGCGGCAAGGGTTGCACTGTTATAAGTACCGCTTAGCTTGGACGAAATTGTTAGCGAAATTATATCGCGCCCGGCCTGCAAATGCGGTCTGTACATGTCCATATAATCTTGCGGGCTGGGCTGAGATGTTTTTGGAAACAAATTTTTGTCTTCTTTCAGGCGTTTGAAATATTCTTCCTTGGTTATGTCTACGCCTTCTTTCAAATGAACCTTTTGGTCGAATGTTACGTAAAACGGTATTACATCTACGTTGTGCTTTTGTATTTCGGCCTTTGTGAAATCGCAACCGCCGTCTGAGATTAGTTGGAACATGGTGTTACCTCCCGTTTGGAATTTTATTGTGTTCACTTATATAGACAGCGGATTTTTGAGTTGGTTGCATGAGTTAGTAAAATAACGCCATTTATAGATAGCAACAAAAAAAGCTCCGCAATGCCAATTAAGGCAAAGCAGAACTTTTTCGTGTTATTACCTACTTCAACGTAACCACGGTTACCCCGGCCTCGCCCTCACCAAATTTTCCTAAGCGGTACTCCTTCACATGAGGGTGCCGCTTTAATAATGCATGGATAGCATTGCGCACGGCACCTGTCCCTTTGCCGTGAATTAGGGTTACATTGGTTAAACTTGCAAGAAACGCGTCGTCCAAATATTTATCAGCATTGGTGGTGGCTTCTTCGGGCATCATACCACGCAGGTCTATTTCTTTGGAAATATGCAAGGATTTTATATTGCCGGATTTGCCGCTACCGCTGAATTTTTGTGTCGCTTTATGAGCTACTTGTTCTTCGTCCAAGGAAAGGTCGCTTATGTGTACTTTTATTTTCAAAATGCCTGCCTGTACATGCACTTCGCCGCTTGTATCCGGCGGAATGGACACTGTCGCGCTTTGGTTTAGGGAATGGATGTGTACTTTGTCTCCACGGCGCAGGTTTGCAGGCGGGGTACGGAACGATTCCTTTGTTGCAATGGGGCCTATACCGTCGGCCAGGCCTGCAAGGCTTTCTCGTGCTTTACGCTTTGCGTCTTCAAGTTCGCGTTGGGTGGCGTTTTGCAAGTCCTTTTGCATTTTGCTTAAAATTTCGTTTGCTTCCTTTTGGGCTTGCCGCACGGTGTTTAAGGCCTCCAGCTTTGCTTGTTGGATTATTTTTTCCTTTTGGGTGCGCAGCTTTTCTTCTTGCTTTGCTACGTCCTGGCGCAGTTTTTCGGCTTCCCTGCGAAAAATTTCTGCGCGGTCTTGTTCCAGCAGGACTGCTTTTTTGCTTGCCTCAAGGTCGGTTATTACGTCTTCGAAGCGAATGTCCTTTTGGCTTAATACTGCCCGGGCTTCGTCTATTATGCTGTCGGGCAGGCCCAGGCGTTTTGCTATGGCGAACGCGTTGGATTTTCCGGGTATACCTATCAGCAAGCGATATGTGGGGCGCAAAGTTTCTACATCAAATTCGCAACTGGCGTTTTCCACCCCTTCCATAGACAGCGCGAACAGTTTTAGTTCGCTGTAATGGGTGGTTACAACAGTGCGGATTTGTTGCTCCCGCAGGTGCTGCAATATGGCAATTGCCAACGCCGCACCCTCTGTGGGGTCTGTTCCCGCGCCCAACTCGTCCAGTAGAACCAAGGCGTTCGGGCTTAGATCTGCCAATATATTAACGATGTTTTTCATATGAGACGAGAATGTACTTAGGCTTTGTGCAATGCTTTGTTCGTCGCCTATGTCCGCAAAAACATCATCGAAAACCGCCATTTGGGAATTCTCTGCCGCAGGGATATGAAGCCCCGCCTGTCCCATACAGGCGAATAACCCCATTGTTTTTAGCGATACTGTTTTTCCGCCTGTGTTTGGGCCGGTGATAAGCAACATATGAAAACTGTCGCCAAGGTAAATTTCCGTGGGGACAACAGTGTCCGGATTCAAAAGCGGGTGCCTTCCTTTTTTTATATGGACGAAGCGGCGGTCATTGAAGATAGGTTCCGTAGCTTCCATTTGAAGCGATAATTCGCCCTTTGCAAAAACAAAGTCGAGATATGTGATTTGCTCTAAGTTTGCCGAAAGTGCTTCCGATTCTTGGCTTACCATCCCGCTTAGTTTTTGCAGGATGCGTTCTTCTTCCCGCTTTTCTTCAAAGTGCAGGTCTTTGATTTTGTTGTTAAGCTCTACCACGCTAAGCGGCTCCATAAAAACCGTTGCCCCGCTTGAAGACTGGTCATGTACCATCCCGGGGAAACTGCCGCGGAATTCTGCTTTTACCGGCACGCAAAAGCGGTCTCCACGCATGGTTATAATTGCGTCTTGCAGCATGTTTTTGTATGATGCGGAGTGGATAACTCCCTGCAAATGGTCGCGGATTTTGTCATGAGCGGTGCGTATTGTCCTGCGAATGTCGGCAAGTTTTGCACTTGCGTTGTCGGCTATTTCTCCTGTTGGTTTTATGCAGCGGTTTATTTCGTTCTCCAATTGGTCGGCCAGAGTTAATGCGCCAAAGTATGGGGTCAGGCCGGATGAGTTTTCGGTTTCCTTACCGTATAATATTAGCTTGCGACACACGTACAGGCTTTCTGCTATTTGAATCAATTCTTCTGCCTGCAGCATACCCCCTGCCCAAGCACGGGCAAGGGCCGGCTTTATGTCGGAAATTCCACCAAGGGGCAGGCTGCCTTTCCGCAAAATCAGTCCTGTGGCAGCGGTAGTTTCTTCCTGGGCGCGTTTTACATCGTTTATATATGTCATTGGAACCAGTTCCTGCGCGCGCTGTTTTCCCATAGGGGACGCGGCGCGGCTTTGCAGCATTTCTATTATTTTTGGATATTCCAGAGTGGATAGGGCTTTTTTGTTCATAATTGCACCGTCCTTGGGTTGAGATTGTCTTTGGAATTATAGCATTTACAGGTGAGAATTGACAAATTATTAATATCACTCTGAAAATCCAAGTGGGTACTGTGAGTACCCACTTGGATTTTATAATCCTAGAAATTTTTTACAACTCCGTCATTCGTATTGCATCACAAACTTTTTTTGATTATCATACAAGTATAATATCTTATATTTTCAATTACAATTTAACCTTTAGGGAGCCTATATGAAAAAACTTATTTGTTTCTGCTTTATCGTAATTTTATCGGGCGTTTTTTACACTAGTACATATGCCTCGGAGATACGGCTTAATATTAATGGCCAGCATCTTACGGGGCTTCCTTCTCCGCCAATAATACGTAACGACCGTACACTTGTGCCTGCCCGTGCTGTTTTTGAACATTTGGGCAGCACGGTTAACTGGCATGCGGGACACAGGCAGGTGTCTATTTTCCATGGCAACGATGTACTTGTTATGACAATTGGCAGCACCACCGCCAACCTAAACGGCAACAATATCACCATGCCCACCGCGCCAATTATCGTAAACGACAGCACCATGATACCTCTACGTTTTCCTTCGGAAGCTTTTGGTTTTTTTGTAGATTGGGATTCAGTTAATCGCATCGCTATTATTGATACCCGCGTGACTGCACCGCCTACACAGAACAATCCACCACCCACGCAGAATGATCCGCCACCAATACAAAACGATCCGCCACCCGCAGATGAACAGCCTCATGGATTCGACGATTCCGACCTGCCGCCTCCTCCCGCACCGGGTGGCAATTTGCCAACCATTCCTATTTCCGACCGTGCTCGAAATATTTCTTCTTCTCCAATTACGGCAATCCCTCATTCTCCAACCACAATTACACAAATCCAATCCCCTGCCAACACCGGAGCCTATGTAATTATGGCCTCTTCCGCAATATCGGAAGTGAGCTATTTTATTTTGGCCGATAATCGAATCGTTATAGACATCCACAACGCCATAAGCTCCGTTACGGGCGATATTGCGGTTGACAGCTCTGTTCCCGTTTCAGAGGCTAGGGCGGCGCAATTTTCTTCCGCACCTTTGATTACGCGTATTGTCTTCCAAGCAAATCCCAGAGCAGAGTTTAGTTTGTCTTTATCAAGTGACAGACGGGCGTTAACCGTGGCATTTGCGGGCAACAATATTACAGACTTGTCTTTGCAGTCCGACGGGAATTCCGATTCTTTAATTATCCGTGGAAATATTATGCCGTCTGTTCGTGTTTGCACGGCAGGTTTCCCCAATTTCTTGACCATTAACATCAATAACGCAAGAATGCTTGCAAACGCCAACAATATCGAAAGCGGTGTTTTTGCTCGGAATTTTGCAACAGGGCAACGTGCAGACGGGTCTGCCTATATCCGTGTATATGTAGGTGACCAGTGGCCTACTTTCACCGTTACCCAAAGTGATAACGCCGTTATATTTATGATGCACCATGGCATAACGGGTGTACGGTACGATTCGGCACGGCGAGAGATTCATATTTGCAGAAGCACGGGCTTTAATGTTGACATTGGACAAATTCAGCATGTGGACGAATACTTGAGGCTTAGATATACTTTAATTCTGCCACATGCGGCACCTATGCTTGGCCGTGGCGAAATTGGCGTTATGGACGGCCTGATAGACACCATTACACTGGATACCGACCCGTTTGGCAATGCGCGTTTTGTTTTTAATACCGGGCGAGTACTGGCCTTTTCTGTACACGAAACGGCGGAGTCATTTATAATTCGCGCCCATTTACCAAGCGATGTGCGTCCGTTTATTGTAGTAATTGACCCGGGACATGGTGGCTGGGCACCCGGGGCGTCACATGGCGGAGTGGTTGAACGCGAGTTGGTGCTTATTATCGCACACAAGGTAATGCAGCTTTTGGACAATAATCCTTCTATATCAGGATATATGACGCGTTGGGACAACACAGGTGTGTTTAACCAACGCCGCGCAGAGTTTGCCAACGAACTGGGCGCGGATTTGTTTGTATCCATACATGCCAACGCGGCAGAGCTTTCGCCCGGTGTTATCAACCCGGAGCCTAATGGTGTGGAAACATGGTACAATTTTGGCGAATTGGAACAAAGCAGCAACAACAGACTAACCAGCCGCCAGTTTGCGGAAATTATGCAGCGTCACCTACGTAATAGAACAGGCGCGGCAGACCGTGGACTAAGATACGGTGCCGGTTTAGTGGTGCTGCGGGACAGCAATATGCCATCCGCACTTTTGGAAATCGGCTTTCTGACTAATCCGGCAGAATTGGCGCGACTTACAACCCCGGCACATCAATGGCAGATTGCACATGCTATTTATGACGGCATAGTGGAAACATTTACGCGGTTTGGGTAAGCTAAAAGCCCCGTCATCGACGGGGCTTTAAATATCTATATTGCTTAACAAAAAGCTACGCCATCCTACGCGCAGTCACAAACCTTGTATTGTTGAAACTACTGTACATGCTGCTTATCAACACACCTCTCCTATTGCTTGACGAGTGTATAAACTCCCCGCCCCCAATGTACATGCCAACATGGTTAATCCTTCCCCCCGGCGAGCCTGAAAAGAATACCAAATCGCCCGGCAGCATATCACTACGCTCGACACGTACACCATTCTTCGCCATATCTGTAGAACGGCGATTTACGCTAATATTAAAATGCCCCAAAACATACACCATAAAGCCAGAACAATCAAAACCTGCGGGAGTGGTTCCGCCCCATACATAGCGCGCGCCTATGTATCGCATGGCAACTTCAACCATTTCGTCGCCAATTGTCGTGTTTATGCGTGCAGTGGGCAAATTTACAAAGCAGGGTATTTCCACTCGATTTTTTTCTACAAACAAAACTCCGTCTGCCCAGCTTATGCCAAACCATTCCCCAAAACTGTAAAGAACAGCTACCGCATCGCCATAAGTAAGCATACGCTCAGGCTGCCCGCCCTCTTCACGAGGTAAGTCATAGGCCAGTGTAAGCGGGAGAATAATCCTGCCGTCGGTTTCGACAATATTAACCCAATCGCGAGATATGTACAGATACTCGCCCCCGTGGCTTATACGAAAGAAATCGCCGCTTACGTCAATAATTTCTATTAGCGTACCACGGTCAATCTGTGTTGCAATATTGTTGTTGTTTACTTCTGCCGATGTACGTACATTAACCCGCCCACCCGCAACAACAGCGTGTGTGGTGGCGTAGGCTGTTTCACCTAGTAAAAATAGGAATGTAAAGCTAAATATCGCTAAAATTAAATGTCTCATTTTGTTTCCTCCTTTAAATATTGCGCATATGTTAACAAATTATTAAGATTTTGTCAATGACTTTGTTGAAATTTTAGAAAAATTTAACAATTTGCCGTTTTCACAATATAAAAAAGACCCTCGCGAGGATAAACTGCATCCACTTTCGGGGGTCTTTTATTACATTTCAAATTTACTTTACTGCTCTCAATGACTCATACGGTTTGATTGGGCCTTCGCCACTGTGGTTGCTAATTTCAAAGTCCTTTGGAGATATCGCAAAGATACCTTGGTTGATGCGGCTTGTATTACCCTGAAGGGTATGCACTACACCGCCAAGATAGTCCGCAATGCGCTGTGCGGTTGAGGAATCCAGCTTGGAAAGGTCTACGATAACCATCCTGCCGCTGCATATATCATCACAAATCTTGGTAGCATCTTTAATGTCCTTTGGGTGAGCGATAACAGCTGCTGGTATTGCCGCAGGTATTGCAGGCACACCCACTGTATGGTTTTGCTGATACCCCTGACTTGATGAGGAATAGCTTGTCCCATAGCCAATTTCCGCGGCTTTACTGCTAAAACTACGTCTTCCAGAAGCTCTGTCGGATGTCCTGCGCGAATCTGCAGCCGGGCGGGAATAATGGTCGTACATTGGGTCGCCCTCATACTGGTCTTCGTAATAAACTTCTTCTTCGTAGTACTCGTCATTTTTATATACATCTTCTCCGCTAGTGAGTAAGAGTTTTCTCATCGAATCGCCAGCTTTCCTAAACATCCTAAACATTAATGCCTCCCTGAGTAGCAGTGGCAGCCTCTGCAGTAGATTTGCTATTGCCAAAAATCTGTGTCCATTGCTGTGAAAATATCTATTGTATTGATAATATAGGCAATAGCTGTACATGTCAAGTGGTTATTGCCGCATTTTACAAACAAAATTTATACAAAGTTGTAAAAAATATTCACATTATCTTAATATATCGCCATGAGACACCCTGGAAGCGTCTGTAACAATGGTATCAAATTGGCGCAAATTTGGGTTTCTTGCCGGGTTTAGCAAGGTATATCCTGTTTCGGACATAGGGCCATCCAGGTGAACAGTGGTAAAATCGGCAAAGCCAAGGGTTGCTCTAAATACACCATGTGCCTCCCGCATCGAAAAATCGGTAATCACATATCTGTCACCTGTTAATGCCACAGGTGCTATCGATTCGCCGATAGAAATACCGGGTAGTGTTTCCATCAGTACATACACATGCGTTTCTGTTTGTTCATAAATATCAAGCGGCAATTGTCTTTGTCCGTACTCGCCTGTATGATGCTGTATAAAAAACTCGTTTATCCCATGTACATGTGTAAGCGGAATTCTAACAAAGCGGCTGGTTACTATGGCAGAGTTGTTAATCTTTAGCCCTCTCGATACATGGTCGGTAATTCGTATACTGACACTTCGCTGGTTTAGGAAATTCATTACATTTCTGCTGCTTCTGAAAACCACCAAGCTGTCTGTATGAAAATGCTCGATATGCGTTATGCGCATTGTCATTGGATAGTAGTTTCCTGTAGTAAAGTTTTGAACAAAAATAGTATGGTCTGCTTGTAGTGTAAATTCGTCCATCATGTAGCCCGGCATATGCGTTACAATGTACCAAGTATTTCCAACCAACTTGAACACCGGGTCGCTCTCATATACCTCGCGAGTGGGCATCAAGGTTGTATGGTCTACCATACGACTTGTTTGCTCACGGCTCATGGCGGGTATAACATCGGGGGTAAACTCTTCTTCGTAGCCATCTAAAATTAAGGACATAATGCCGCCGATTGTGGCATACATATTCGTTGAGTTCATTTCCATTTGCTGCTGCAATTGTTCGTACTGCCGCCCATGTTCTCCCGCAATTTCCCAACTGTCGTTTATTATTATTTGGGTTCTGTTGGCGGTAAGCTGTGTCAGCCTGCCGTGCAGGTTGTTTATCTCTGAGATGTTTTGGGTTGTGAAGTGCGACACGCCGCTATTCATAGCCATGTTTAAGTTTGTTTCAATTCGCTGCACGGTTGAGTCTACCGCAGAAAAAACGCGCCTCTCGTGCAAAAGGCGTATTTCTTCTTCTACATTATCTATGTTTTGGTTAATGCGTCCTACGGCCTCCAAGTCTTGGATTTGTCCTACCAAAAAACCGTTTCTTACACGCTCGGTTTCGTTTATAACAGGAACAAAAGTCCCGTCACGCGGAGCGCGGTGTATTCTCTCTGTTCTGACAATAATACCCGGGATAGAACGCTGCTCGTCCATAGTTTCTATACGCACAACGGACGTGGCAATGTCTGGGGTAAGTGCCGCAACAACAGACCTTACCATGTAGATAACCACGAGTACTAAAAACATAGCCGCTATAAGCGCGACCAAAACCGGCATTGTTTTGCGACGTGACGCAGCTGTTCTTATATTTATTTGGTTGTGAATGTATTCGTCATAATCCTCATGTGCGGGGCCCGGCGGGCGGCTTCTTTTGCGTGGAGGGGTTCTGTAAGGTGGTTTTTCTTTCACAAATTCATGCCTCCTTCGTCGGCGAAAGTAAAAATAGGTTGGTGTGAAAATAGGAGTTTATTCGATGATTATACTCGTTTTGCTGCTTACATTCAAGGTCTTGTTCTTGCTTTTCCCCACTACGGTGCTGACAGCGGCGCGAGAAGGGCTGTTTTTGTGGCTTAATAATGTGATGCCCGCGCTCTTGCCATTTATGATTGTTACGAATATGTTAATTGCAACGGGATTTGCGCGGCATCTCGGAAATTTGCTTGCTCCTGTGATGAGACGGGTCTTTGGGCTGCCGGGCGCAGGCGGCTTTGCATTTGTTATCGGGCTTACGTCCGGCTACCCTTTAGGTGCGAAAACAGTTGCCGACTTGCATAAAAACGGTGAGTTGACTACACAAGATGCACAGCATTTATTGGCGTTCTGCAATAATGCAGGGCCACTTTTTATTTTGGGGGTAGTTGGCGTTGGTTTTTTTGAAAACGTGACGATGGGGTATGTATTGTGGGCGGGTCACGTACTGGCGGCGGTTGTTGTTGGGGTTTTGTTGAGGGGAAAGGCGGATTGCGTGACTGCTTCGAGGGCATTGCCTGTGACCAATGTAGATATCGGTAAAGTGTTAGACTTTTCCGGAAACCAAAGAAGACGCGTGAAAATGTTTTGGAATCAGGGAGCATTTTCTCGTGTCAATTCCAGTTTCCGAATAAGTCTATTAGGCGATTCCGTAAAAAACGCAATGGAATCTATGGCTGTAATTGGCGGATTGATAATATTTTTTAACGCTGTTGTGGCTGTGCTTGGGGAAATAGGATTGCCTGACAGCGGGATGCTTGCGGGGATTATGGCGGGCGCGGTTGAAGTCACGAGTGGGGTACGTAAGATTTCATATATTGGAGTGTCTGCGGCAAGTGTTGGTGCGACGGCGTTTGCAATTGCGTTTGGTGGGTTTTCTATTCATATGCAGACGTTTCATTTTACGGAGGGTACCGGAATATCGGCGAAGAAGTATTTGTTGTGTAAGATACTACATGGGGTTGTGGCCGCCGTGATTAGTGTTTTTTTGTGGGTGTGGTTGTAACGAAGCACGCCATGTCTCGTCTCGTTATAGCGGTTTAACTTTAGCAAGCAATAAGTATTGAAAAATCGACAAAGCCCATGGACTTTGTCGATTTTTTGTGTTATAAAACAAGTAAAGTTAAACTGCTGTAACATCCGGAGGGTTAACATGCGAAAATTATTATGTATAATCTTAATCATTGCTGCCGCATTAACCGGCTGTATTTCCATAGTCGTCCCCGCGGATGTCGAAGAAACCGAAAACATAGCCGCCCCGACGGACATCGAGGAAATCGAAGAGCCACCTATTACCGAAAGACTTATTGAACCTATGAGTCCGCAAACTCCTCTTTCACCCGCACAAATATATGAGTACAACGCAGATGCAGTATTTACAATATACACATCCAATAACGGACGCAATTTTGGGTCCAACGGCAGCGGCTTTTTTATTTGCGAAACGGGCATTGCGGTTACAAATCATCATGTAATTGCAAACTGGCTGTATGCATACATATTAACCCATTGCGGCAACAGGTTTGATATCAGTGGGTACTATTATTACTACATAGGGGCGGATTTGGCGGTAATTCAAGTAGATGGCAGTGGGTTTACATATTTGCAAAAAGGCGATTCTGACGCAATGCGTGTGGGCGAAAATGTTTACGCAATAGGCAGCCCGCTTGGCTATCACAATACATTTTCTACCGGCATTATCTCAAGGTTTGACGATGTTGCCGAGTTTGATATTTACAGAGTGTACGGGATGATACAGTTTACGGCACCTATATCCGGCGGCAGCAGCGGCGGCGCGCTGTTAAACGGCGCGGGGCAAGTAATTGGCATAACCACAGCGGCATATGGCGGCTCTGTTGCACAGGCAATTAATTTTGCGGTTCCCATAGCGCGGCTTGAGTTTGACCGCGTAGGAGAATACTCCAGTTTGCCTATAGGCGAAGTTATTATCGTGGAGGCAAGCGAAATAATAGGCACATGGACATGGAGCGGCGGCACTTATACATTTGATGCAAACGGTAGAGGAAGCCGTATATGGGATGGCGAATATGCCGAATTCCAATGGCGCATTGGCGGCAATGTATTAGACTTAAACATTAGGCGCGGCGGCCAAGAGTGGTGGACGGTAAGCGTTATCAACGAAAATGAAATTACCATCGGAGGCGCATGGTTTACAAGAAGCGAACGGCCCGACGGTCTTGTGGGGTCGTGGACCTGGGATGGTGGCACATATTCTTTTTACGTAGACGGCAGCGGGAGCCGCGTATGGGACAGTATACCGGCCACGTTTAACTGGGATGTTGCAAACGATATGTTATCACTGGCCATACATGGCGGCGAGCCCGAGCATTGGGTATTACGCTTTACCGCCAACAATAACGAAGTAAATATTGGCGGCGCGTTGTTTGTGAGGGAGTAGATTAAGCAGTCATAAATTTGATGTGCGTAAACTTTCAACTGGTGAGTGAGAATCACCAGTTGGATTTTTTTTGGAATTTATAACCGCTTGAGGTATGGTTTTATTTTTTTGTCAGATGTTGACAAAGCCATAAATAGCTTATATTATGGAGAAAGTCGATAAAAATCGACAAAATTAAACAAAAGGAGAAATCATGTATGAAAAAGACAAACGCACTACCAGCAACATGGAGAAAAGGGTACATAGTCACAGGTGTCTTAACTGTCGTTTTACTTTTGCTTGCTGTAATGCCATTGGGTGTTTCGGCTGCATATGATTACGACAACCAAGCAATTGGGGCATTTGAGCAATCTGAATTTGCATCGTTTGACTCGGAAGCGGCATACGAGCCGATGTCGATTGATGCATTTGCAGATGTAGGTGTTACACCGTTTTCGGGCGGTGAGGTTATATGGAAGCCGCACGCGCCGGTAGTAACAGTGCCTATGGGTCAAAATTTTGTATATATTTACTTTACGCTTTATCGTCCTTACCTATATCCGCCTGTTTACCGGCCTACTTACCCGCCTACTTACACGCCTACTTACATCCGTTCCCGAGTGGCAACGCCTATGGGGAGTGCAGGAACAACAATGCAATTGATTTTCCCGCAGGGTGCATTCTCCTCAGGTACATCTCCGGCTATACTTTCCTTTGTATTTATTGAACCGGACGGAAGAGCGTTATGTACCTGTTGCTTCACATACCCTAATCCGCACTGGAATGGAACGATATCTGCCTCCTCTCCTACGTCTATTGGCGGCGGCTATGTGGCATTTGGTGGTACTGTTACACAACTGTTTCATAGGAACAGGAGTACGGCTGAAACGTGGGATCACTATGGTGAGATAGTAATTCGTGTAAGAATGATGATAGGCGTGAATTCTCCTGTAAACACAGTAGGTTTCCAAGACATAACAATACGAAGAGGAGAATTTTCGCAAGGGGAGATAGGATTTCCTTTGGCGACTTCTACTGTAAGAGTTGCACGTGAAGTCCCCCTATCATTCGAAAACCTACCGGCCAGAGGTCTGCCCCATGTAGGCCAACGTGTAGAACAAAACAGTAATCTACTACTATCTGCCCCAGGCACAGCACAAGTTGCAGCAGGCAGTGAAGTAAGACTTAATGCAGGTACAGTAGAAGGCTACCAATTCCTAGGCTGGATTCGTGGCAGTTTATTACCGCCTTTAGGTGCGAACCTGACCCAATGGGCAGACGATAACAATATAACCGTGCACGTTGACGCGGACTGGCAGTTCAACATGCCAGGCGAAGCAACTACCTATACAGCAGTATGGGGTAACGACGGTATAGTAGGCGTCAGTAGCAGTGCATACCATATAGCCTTCCATATCTATACAGGCAACCAAAGCCTTATAGACAGGTTCGGGGGCTACGGAACACCAAATGCAAATGGCATATTGGTTATCAATGTCCCGGTTACTCCGGGTACGCCTTACTATGAATGGCCTAACCAAAACCTATTGAATGCCGTACTTAGCATCGGTTTTGTTGAAGGTACAGCCAGTACCCCGGGTTATGCGTTTTGGGGATGGTTCACGGGCGAAACATTGGACAATTCCGGTAGAACAGGAGCAGTTGCTAGCCCTAAAATTCCCAACCCAACCAATCCCGGTTTTCGCCGTCCTTATTTAACTGACAGATGCGAATGGATGAACAACAGAGTAGACCGCGGGCCTCAGTACAGAACATTTGATCGGCTTCAAGACCCATATATAACCGAAGAGCAAATATATAATCTGTTTGGTAGCAGCGGCACATTGGATTTGTTTGCAATCTGGTCGCTATGGGGAGACGTGGATGATAATGATAAGGTTAACTTTACAGACCTGAGCATTCTGGAAACATATTTATTGTTCAGACTTAATTTCCCAACCATAAGAGACCTAAACAGGCGTGCAGCAGACGTATCTATCAATGATGTAGCGGACTGGTCAGATTTTAACCTTATTGAATCGTATTTGCTGACACGTCGTGACTTCCCGGGACAGTTTGTTTTAGGTGTAGTGCCGCCACCGAGACTAACGGCATTTACATCGTTTAATGCAAGCACGGCATTTGACCCGATGTCGATAGCCGCATTTGCAGATGTCGATATTGCACCGCTTTCAGACAGCAATGTTACATGGCAGCCGCAATCACCTATAGTAACAGTGCCTATAGGTCAAAATTTTGTATATCTCTACTTTACGCTTGATCGTCCTGACGGAGTGGCAACGCCTATAGGGAACGCAGGAACATCAATTCAATTGGTTTACCCACAGGGTTCATTTGCCCAAGGTACATCCCCGGTTAGCAATTCCTTTGTATTTATTGAACCGGACGGAAGAGCGTGTACCTGTTGCTTCACGTACCCTAATCCACACTGGCGAGGAACGATAGCGGCCTCCTCTCCTTCGTCCATTGGCGGCGGTTATATGGTATTTGGTGGTACTGTTTTGCAACTGTTCTTTAGGAACAGTGCCACGCGTGAAGAGTGGTATCACTATGGTGAAATAGTGATTCGTGTAAGATTGGGAATACCGGCGGCATCTCCTGTAAACACAGTAGGATACCAAGACATAGCAATACGAAGAGGAGAATTTTCTATTGGGGATACAGGATTCCCTATGGGAATCTCCACCGTAAGAGTTGTACGTGAAGGCTCTCCCGCCGCATAAAGCAACTTTTCTTAAAACGTAAAAAAGAGCTTACAAACGAAAAGCCTGTCCTCAAAGGACAGGCTTTCTTTATCTTGCTCTTTTCCATATTATCAATTTATCGCTTCAATTAATTTCCCACAAAACATTTGTGGCGAACCTGCATATGAATACGGGCCGCTTCCGAGTTTGCTTATAACTTTGCCACCAATTATTTGAAACGACGCTGCGTTATTAGTTTTGCCAGAAGCAGAGTGATACGTATATGTTAAAGTATCGCCCATGACAACGGCACTTACACCGCGAGGAGTGCTTTTAACCATTGCATCAAGCTCCCGCTGTGAAAACGGCCCAAAGGCTTTTGTTGCTTGACCATTTTTAGATGCTTTATTGTCTCGCTCCGATAGCAAAAATACAATGATTGCATACAGGATGATTAAAAATGCAATTTTTTTCCAACGCCGCTTTTCTGATTGCTTTTTTACTTGATGATTTAACATATTTTTTTTCATTAAACTCACTCCTTTTGGCCTATTAGTAGTTATTATATCACAAGTATTTGAATTGCGGCGATTATTTGCTTAACGCTCTAATCCAAACATAATAAAGCAATCCCTTCGGCACAATCTCGACAAAGGTTTAAACCTTTGAACCGGGTGTGCTTTTTTTTCGTCTTGCAAACGCCGCAGTTTGCTTCGTTAATTTCTGACCGTTTTAAGACAATGGTGTCGTTGTCTTTGCAATAATGCAGATCCAATGCATCCCCTGTGGTTACGCC
>Ga0123355_10001610_pt1 | contig 31528 bp, 23 predicted proteins | sample TergutEmb28metaG_3_FD_89872 | JGI IMG/M metagenome (GOLD analysis project Ga0123355, IMG submission 89872) | Embiratermes neotenicus P1 segment gut microbial communities from Petit-Saut dam, French Guiana - Emb289 P1 | ecosystem: Host-associated > Arthropoda: Insects > Digestive system > Gut ...
AAAATACACAAGCCCATCTTTTTCATCATAGCAGTATGTTTTCCCAACGCTCGCACCTGTACGGGCAAAAAGAATATCACCATTTTTTAATTTGTAGTTATCAGATAGGCTTAAATCACAATCAGGCGAAGTAAGATTATCTGATTTAAATTCACGACTATCTTCGTCAATATCAGTAATGCGAATATATTTATTCACACCATCAAAGTTAGTGGCTGCCACATTTAGCCCATAATCAAAAGACTCCACGACTTCCCCCAACTTTCGCTGTTCCCAAGAACCCGTAAAACCCTTTAACCTAATTTCAGGCACATTACCTTCCATTTTCATATCACCCTAGCCCCTAGCAAAAAACTCTTTATGCCATAACAGAAACATAAATATAGTCCAAATTTTGCGCCCATTATCGTGTTTGCCATTGTAATGCTCGTCCAATAAATCAACAAGCAAATTGGTGTGGAAATATTTTTGTGCGGTGTCGCTAGTGAAATGCTCTTTTACAATGTTGTAATATTTTTCTTCTCTTAGCCAAATACGCACAGGTACAGGAAAACCTAACTTGCGTTTTTCCGCAACTTCTGGAGGTAAATGACGCTTTGCCGCCTGTCTAAAAGCATATTTTGTACTTTTGCGTGTAACGCGATGTTTAACGGGCAAACGAGAGGCGACTTTAAATACTTCTTTGTCCAAAAGTGGTACACGCACTTCCAAGCCATGTGCCATACTCATTTTGTCCGCCTTTAATAGTATATCCCCTGCTTGCCAAAGATGTATGTCCAAATATTGCATTTTTGTAATATCATCCTCGTGTTTAACCTGCTCGTAATAGGGGCGTGTTATATCTATAGGGTCTTGCAAAGGAATATGTTTGAGAAGTTTATTACGCTCCTCTGGTGTGAAAACATACGCCCCACCAATATATCTTTCCTCCACTGTTTTTGCACCACGGATAAGGAAATTGCGCCCTTTCATTCCCTTGGGTAATTTTTTTGCACAAGATGCCAACCATTCCCGCAAACTCAAAGGCAATTTTGAATAGGCATGTAAACTTAATGGTTCTTTATAAATATTGTATCCGCCAAATAATTCATCTGCGCCTTCCCCTGAAAAAGTGCATTTAACATGTTTTGCCGCTTCTCTGCTTACAAAATACAATGCAACTGCTGCTGGGTCTGCCAATGGCTCGTCCAAATGATATAAAAATTTGGGCAAGCATTCCCAATACTCCTCAGTGGAGATAATTTTTGATATATTCTCAACGCCCAACTTTTCTGATAATCTACTAGCATAACCAATTTCATTATATTGTTCATAATCAAAACCAACAGTGAAAGTTTTCATTTTGGTGGGGCTCTGCCCCAAACCCCGCCGTTCTGCTGGGGAAACCCCAGCTACACTTCCTTCGGGAAGCGACATAGTCGCTTCATTAATAGGACTCTGCTCTATGCCTTGCCGTTTCGCCCCCTCTTTTGCAAAACAAGCCGCTACATAACTGGAATCAACACCACTGGAAAGAAAAGAACCAATCTCCACATCACTGGCCATATGTTTTGCTACAGATTCTTTTACAACTTGGTCTATATTTTCGATAGAAGTTTCAAGCTCTGTATCTACAGGCGTAAATATATGTGAATGATAACGAGTAATTGTAACACCTTCGTTTGTACTATCCAGTGTTAAATAATGACCTGGTGGTAATTTATAAACACCTTTAAAAAATGTTTCTGTAAGCACGGAATATTGAAATGTTAAATATTGCCCTAATGCCTCTATATTTACAGCAGGTGTAAAACTAGGATGTTCCAAAAATGATTTTATTTCTGAGCCAAAAATTAACCCCTCATCCGTTTTTGTATAATAAAATGGCTTAATACCAAAAGGGTCACGCGCGCAAAAAAGTTTGTCCTCCAAAATATTATAAATGGCAAATGCAAACATGCCCCGTAGATGTGTTAGCATCCCATAGCCATATTCTTCATACATGTGTAATATTGTTTCAGAATCTGCATTGGATGAAAAAACATGCCCCTTTTCTTCTAAAGAAGACCTAAGTTCTTGATAGTTATAAATTTCCCCATTAAAAACCATTACTAAATTTTTATTTTCATTGTACATAGGTTGCGTACCATCTTCTCCCACAGAAACAATTGCAAGCCGCCTAAAGCCCAGAGTCATATTATCCCCTAAGTATATGCCCGCAGAATCGGGACCACGATGGATAATTCTGTCCATCATAGCAGTAATTACCTTTTCTTGTTCTTGATTTTCTCCAGAGAAACCACAAAATCCACACATAAAATTATCTACCTCATAGAATTAAAATGAATAAAAATACACTGCATAAGACTTTACCATAATGTTCATTCTTGTCAAACTCTAAGTTTATGTCTTGTGCAAAGTAAATCACATGATATAATTAATAATAACATCAGACTGGGAGGTACAATTATGCTTCGCACAAAGAAAGCAAATGAATCACAAGATGGCAATGCACAAGTTTTTCGATTGATGGAGTTTGTTATTGCAGATGGGCATTTTGGCATAAATGTTGCAAAAGTACACGAGATAATGAAATATAGCCAATACCCAATAACCCCAATGCCCAACTCTAATCCTTTTGTGGAAGGAATTTTTCGTCCACGTACCGAAACAATGACAGTCATAAACCTTGCGGCGTACATGGGTTTACCCCCTTCAGAAGATGAAGATAGGGATATACTCATTATAACCATGTTAAACAATGTTAAGACAGCTTTTCATGTTCATGGAGTAAAATCGATTGATACTGTGGATATGAAAAACATTGAAAAACCAGACGCTACAATTTATGGCGGAGAAGAAGGTATGGCAACGGGAGTAGCTAATCATGATGGCAGATTAGTTACAATTATTGATTTTGAGAAAATTCTTATTGACATTAGCCCCAATATGGGCTTTTCATCCAGCGATGTTGACCGCTTGGGAACTCGTGACCGCTCTACAAAACCAATTTTATTAGCGGAAGATTCACCACTTTTGGAAAGGCTTATTTTAAGCTCCTTAGAAAAAGCAGGATATGTGAATATCATTTGTGTAGGTAATGGTCAAGAAGCATGGGATTTACTAAAATCCTACAAATCAACTGGTCAGCCTATAGAAGAACATGTTACTGCAATAATCACTGACATTGAAATGCCTGTAATGGACGGGCATCGTCTGCTTAAAATGATTAAGGCAGATGAAGTTTTAAAGAAATTACCTGTGATTATATTCTCATCATTAATTACTGATGACATGCGCCTTGTGGGTGAAAAACTTGGTGCAGTTGGTAATATCTCCAAGCCCGAGATAGCCCGTCTTGTCACTGTTATTGATGAATATATTTTATAATTACAGTGCTGGAGGTTTAAATTGCTAACCGCACAAAAAAAAGTATCAAAAAAAATAACAAAGGGCTGCATACTTAAATTAACCACTCCAGATGTTTATAATCGTGGTGAACGATATTATCGTGATGGTAAACTTCTAAATTACAATGCTACAGAAGCAGTAAATGGCGAACTAAATATACGTGCTGTTATTGAAGGAAATTACAAAAATTATGATGTGTCTCTTAACATGGGGAGAAGCGGAGATTTAGTTACTTACGCTTGCTCTTGTGAAAGTTATGAGATATGGCGTGGCGCATGTAAACATGTTGTTACTGTTCTTATTGCCTATGTTGAAGGACACGCACAAGGTTTTTCTGCCGAAAAAATGCGTCAACACGCCAGTAATTTCACAGATACCATGGAAAAAATTATTTTTGATGGCATTGATGCAAGTCTTGCCGTTCCTGTACAACAAAGTTCAAAAGCCCCCCTTATGAAAATCGCGCCTGTACTTCATTGTGTGGCAAACAAGGGGGTCTATTTGACCTTTTTGGTGGGATTTGGGCGTATGTATGTAATTAAATCTGTATCCAATTTTGTAAAGTCTTGCAAGACAGGTAGTACAGTTGAATATGGTCAAGGTCTAACTTTTGCACATAAAAGAGAAATGTTTGATGAACCATCACAAAAATTATTGGATTTTATCACTCGAGAAGATGACATGTATGCAGAAGTTGGTAAGCGATTAAGCCGTCAATTTCAGTTTGCACTCCATCCATTAACATCTAGTCGTGAGCTCATGCTTACAGAACGAAATGCGGATGAGATTTTCAGTCTATATGAAGGGCAAATTATTGATTCCACTGGAGATTTTGGAGAACAAATAAAATTACTAACTGGATGCCCATTAATACATTTAGATATTCGTTATACTTATGCTGGCATAGTATTACACATTAAAGAACTTCCGCACCGTATATTTTATGGGCAAGTTTTTTCTTATTGTCTGATGGAAGGTAGATTGTATCGTTTACCTTCGGCAGATGGGCATTTGATTGGCTCTTTACTAAAAGCAGTGGATGATATACCCTCACGGGAAATTCTTCTCGCTGGGAATGATGCTGTAAAATTTAAAACAATCGTTTTACCTCAATTAAAACGTATTGGCATTATTTGTGTAGAAACGGGAGAAGCACCAGAGAATGATATAACACCTCTTAATGCCATAATGTTTTTTGACAGTGAAGGAATGGATATTATTGGGCGCTTGGAATTCCATTACGACAAATTATCAATTGATTCTCTTAACGATGTAGGGCATTATGCTGGAATTACTCGTGATGTAGTAACAGAATATGCATTATGTCGCCGTTTAGCCTCTTTGGGATTCTATGAGGTCAAAGGCATTTATAAACTCTCTGGTAGTAGCATGATTTACTCTTTTTTGCATGGCACAGATGGGAGCATATCTGGGCTTGAAAGTCTTCGAGAATGTGCAGAAGTTTTAGTGACATATGATTTGCAAAAGAAAACCATTCGCCCACAAACTCCACAAATTGGATTAAGACTTTCTGGCGATTTGCTTAAAGTAACTTTAGAGGATACAGGTTATGAGATTGGCGAGTTATTAGAATCTCTTGAGGCATATCGGACAAAGAAAAAATTCCATAGATTAAAAGATGGACGCTTCATCGCTCTTGAAGATGAGGCGATTGTTGCTGTTGCCGATTTATTAGAATCCTTGGACATTTCCAAAAAAGAGATAAAAGGTAAGTCAATTACCCTTCCTTCTTACCGCGCTTTGTATGTAAATGAACTAACAAAAGGCGACTCTATAATAAAAACACATGCAATTAAAAGAGATTCAGAACTTGAACATTTTGTTTCACATTTCCAAAACAATGCTTCTTTGGGCTTTAGAACTCCAAAGGGGTTGAGTAATGTATTACGTGAATATCAAAAAACAGGATATTATTGGCTAAGAACCCTTGCACATTATAATTTTGGTGGGATTTTAGCCGATGATATGGGATTGGGCAAAACAGTACAGGTGATTACTTTATTGTTAAGCGAGCGCAAGAATGGAACCCCTTCGATTGTAGTATGCCCAACTTCCCTTTTATACAATTGGGAAAATGAAATTAAAAAATTCGCTCCACAACTAAAAAGCCAAGTAATCTCTGGCTTTCCAGAAAAAAGGCGGGAACTCCTCAAAGCTCCAAATATTGACATATTCATTACGACTTATGATATGCTAAAAAGAGATATAGAATTTTATGAATCCATGAATTTTACATTCATAATTGCTGATGAGGCACAAAACATAAAAAATCCTAGTACACAAGCTGCAAAGAGCATAAAACAACTAAGGGGGAAAACTAGATTTGCACTCACGGGTACACCTATTGAAAATACATTAACGGAACTTTGGTCGATTTTTGATTTTATTATGCCTGGGTATTTACACACAGTGGCAAAGTTTAGCCGTTTATATGAGATACCCATTATTAAATATAATGATGTAACTAAGGCGGCACAGTTGCGCCAACAAATAGCACCCTTTGTATTACGACGAGTAAAAGAAAACGTACTAAAAGAATTGCCCAAAAAAATAGAAATAACTCTTCAAGCAGAATTGAGTACAGAACAGAAAAAAATTTACCAAGCAAATTTACTTGAAGCAATTGGGGCATTTGATGATATAATTGCAAGTAATTCTTTTGCAGATAATCGTATGCGGATTTTGGCACAATTAACACGACTCCGACAAATTTGTTGTCATCCCGCATTGTTTCTTGAAGATTATGAGGGGGGCAGTGGCAAACTAGAACTTGCCTTGGAAACAATTCAATTAGCATTAGAATCTGGTCATAGAGTATTGTTGTTCTCACAATTTACTGGAATGCTATCACTCTTAAAAAATGAATTGGAAGAAAATCCAATTATCCTCCCCAATGAAAAAAATGCAGAATATTTTTATATTGATGGCACTGTAAAAGCTAAAGAACGCATGGAAATGACAACTAGATTTAATGAAGGTGAAAGAAATTTGTTTCTTATTTCGCTAAAAGCGGGGGGAACAGGACTAAATCTTACTGGGGCAGATGTGGTGATTCACTATGACCCTTGGTGGAATCCTTCTGTAATGGACCAAGCCTCTGATCGTGCCCATCGTTATGGTCAAGAAAAAGTAGTGCAAGTATTTAATATTGTTGCAAAGGATTCTATTGAGGAAAAAATTATGGAATTGCAAGAGAAAAAGCGCGGGCTTATTGATTCTGTTATAACAGAAGGCGGGAGTTTTATTAATCTTCTAACGGAAGATGAAGTGCGAAAGTTGTTTACTATAACCTAAGCAGGAGTGATACTTTTGTGTACTGAAATTTATGAAGCTGTACTAAAGGGTAAAGTTAAAGAAATTAAAGAGCTGGTGGGATCAGCGCTGGCAAACAGTATTGCCCCAGCAACAATTTTAAATGATGGTATGTTGGCGGCAATGGATGTTATAGGCGAAAAATTTGCAAGTGGTGATGTGTTTGTGCCAGAAGTGCTTTTTTCGGCACGCACCATGAATGCAGGTATGGAAGTATTAAAACCACACCTTACAGAGGCAGGCATTGGCACTATTGGAAAAGCTGCAATTGGTACTGTAAAAGGTGATCAGCATGATATAGGCAAGAATTTGGTGCGCATTATGTTTGAGGGTAAAGGTATTGATGTAATTGATTTGGGAGCTAACGTACCAGCAGAAAAATTTGTTGAAATGGTAGAGAATCAAGGTGTTACTTTAGTTGCTTGTTCTGCACTGCTTACAACTACCATGGGCGAAATGAAAAAAGTTGTTGATTTGCTTGTAGAAAAAGGCTTGCGCGACAAAACCACTGTAATGATAGGTGGGGCACCAATCACAGAGGTTTTTTAAAGAAATTGGGGCAGATTTTTACACCCCTGATGCAACGTCTGCTGCTGAAGTTGCAAAAAAAGCTCTTATGGGGGTTAGTTAAGATTTTGGGGTTTCAGCCCAGACCTCGAGAAACTTTTGAAAAGTTTCATCAAAACTTTAACGGGATATGCTATGTACATCCAAAAGCGGGGGAGTGATATTCACTTCCTTTTTTATTAGAAAGTGGTGTTTTGTTTATGCATTCATTACGACGAGTTAAACCTTCAGCAAGACGACGTATTCAAAGAAAGCCTAGTTCGCTTCGCATACTATTGCCTCCTCTCTTCGTAATAATTATTTTTTTTGTTATTAGATTCAGTCTAGTCTCTGCAAGACACAGTATAAATATTGACCAGCCATGGTATTATCCTGTTTTGAGTGGGCAGATGGAATCAGCTTCTAATCCAACCTATCCCGTTTACCCTGAACATGAAGAGGGTACTTTACCTCCTTATGTTATATTAGAAACCGCAATGTTATCAAACTCCCATTTTTTACGTCTTATGCAAGAGCGTGAATTACCAGAGCCATATTCATATTTTTTAACATTTACTGATGGTGCTATAGGAGCTACTTTTAGAGGATATGTATATAAAACCCACGCTAGAGAGGTAGATTTGCCAAATGGAGAGCGTGAAATTATAGTTTTTTTCAGCGGGCGATTAGAACTTGTTGAGTAAGATATATCATATCTCTAAATTCATTCACTATATTTTACCAAAAAAAATGTGAGTCTTTACAATTTGTAGATTGGAGCGTACAATAAGTAATGAAATCTTCGCATAACAGAGTCATAATATAATGTGCGAAACATTAATGTATAAAAATATCCAAGGGGGATTCTCCCAAGATGTCAAAAATAAAAGCTCTTTTTGATACTATGTTAAAGCAAGGAACTTTCCGAAAATTTATCGTCGCTTTTTCTATAACTATGGTTGCATGTGTTTTAATAGCAGGCGGGGTTTATGCGGTTATGCGTCATGTAATTCGTGAACCAGAGTTAGATAGAGAATATATAGTTATCCCCCCTCTTAGTACACCAGTGACAAACAATCCAATAAATACCGATATAGAAAATGATGAGTATGAATATGAAAATAACAACGATTCTCCTTATACAGAAAAAGATGATGAACCATCAAATAATGAGCCAAATCAAGATGGAAGGATGTATTTTAAGCCCTCTTTTCATACATTCCTGATTATTGGTATAGACCAAGGTGGAAACGTTGACCTTTTAATGGTTGCCGCTTATGATGCTTTAACACAACAAACATCTCTTATAAGCATTCCACGTGATATTCAAGTTATCCCTTATGTCAACCGTAGGCCAGCTAAGATTGTTAATGCTTACAATTTTGGGCGTGCTGGTGGGCGCGGTCATGATGAGGGTATTCGAAGGCTAAAGAGAGAAGTTGAGTCTATAATAGGATTCACTCCTGATTTTTATGTAATGCTTGAATATGCTCTTATAGAGCGTGTAATAGATGCTGTGGGTGGTGTAGATGTTTATGTTTGGCGGGATATGATACATCATGATAGCACCCCTGGTATGCAATTGCATATAAACTTACGACGAGGGCAACAAAGACTTAATGGGGAACAAGCAATCCATTTTGCGCGTTTCCGTACTTCCAACCTTGGTTATCAAGATGCAAATGGTAACTATGTATATGGTCCAAGTATAAGCGATTACCAGAGAATAGAAAATCAACAGGCTGTACTCCACGCATTTGTTCGCCAACTTAATTCACCAAGCACTATTTTGCGGATACCTGAATTTATCAATGCGTACAATGAACATCTCCGCACAAATATGACTGTAGGTTATATGATATGGTTTGGAACCCAATTTATGAACATGCAAGGTGCTTTTGAAGCTATTGAAACACATACACTACCCACAGCGGGTTCAAGTCTCGCACCACTCTGGTATGAACTGCCCGACCCTGAAGGAATTATAGAGTTGGTTAATCGCACGGTTAATCCTTTCACCACACCAATTACTATTGATATGTTACGTATCCATACCAATAGATAAATAGTGGCATAAACAAAACAAAAAGGGTGTAGCTAATTGGTTTTCAAATTATCTACACCCTTTTTTGCAGTTACACTGATGCTTTAAATTTTTGATGGAGTGGTTCAAGTTCTTTATCCACAGCAAGCAGGCTTGAGGGAATATCTATTTTTTGTGGGCATAGTGGAGAACAGTTACCGCATCCATTACAGCGGTCAAAACCCATACCATCACGTACTAACTTCCCATATCCAATCCCTGCTCTAAATTCGTTGGGGAATAGTTTGTATTGGTTGTATACCTCAAATATGCGTGGGATATTTACACCTTGAGGGCAATTCATACAGTAGCCACAGTATGTGCAAGGTATTGTTTTGATATTCAACATAATATCTCTTGCACGGGCAAACATAGCGTTTTCCGCCTCTGTCAGTTTTTCAGGGGAGTCCGCAAAAGTGCGGATATTTTGCTCTACCTGTTCCATGTTAGACATGCCTGATATGGTAACGGTGGTATTTTGCTTATCCCTACACCAGCGTAAAGCCCAAGCAGCGGGGGTATAATTAGTACCTTCGAATTTTTCCATTTCATCAATGGCGGCTTGTGGTGGTGCTGATAGATATTTACCACGTATAGGTTCCATAACCATACACGGGGTATCATGTTCAATCATTATATCGTAAAATTTGCCTGTTTCCAACATAATTTCATCTACATAATTATATTGAATCATTGCAAAGTCCCATTTATAATTATCAAAGAGGCGTTTAAAAGTTTCATAATTGCCATGGTATGAGAATCCTAGAAATTTAATACGTCCTGCCTTTTTTTGCTCTAGCAGAAAATTGTAAATATCAAACTTGTCTATAAGGTCGTAACGCTCTTCCCCTAACCCATGTATCATATAAAAATCGAAATAATCCATGCGACAGTTATCAAACTGCTCGTTAAAAATCTTGATCATAACATCCTTGGAATTAATCATCCAAGTAGGTAATTTTGTGGCATAGTGGAAACTTTCACGTGGGTATTTTTTCAAAGTTTCACCTAAAAATATTTGTGATTCTCCACCATGGTAGGGATGGGCGGTATCAAAATAGTTGACCCCTGCTTCATATGCACGGTCAACCATTTTTGCAGACTGTTCCCAGTCAATTTTGCCATTGTCTAAAGTTGGCAAACGCATTGCACCAAAACCAAGCTGCGAAATTTCTACGCCCAGTCGTTTATCAAAGACTCTTTTAATTTCCAAGAATATTCTCCTTTTTATAATGGATTTTATTTATCTGTTATTTTCACTGTTCCTGCTCCTAATAATTTTTCTAATTCCAGAGTTAGATTATCATTAGGTGTTACCCAAAAATCTTGCTCTACATCATATTTTTTCTTCTCTGCTTCAATATAAAATATTACTTTTGTTTTGCCTGGTGAAGTAGCGAGAATATTTGTAATGTTTTTTATTAGTAATTTGTCATTTTTAGGGATTTTTACCCAAAAAGTTTTTGATTTTGATGAAGAAGATGGAGCAACAGAGGCGGATGCTGTCTTGGGGATGTGGTTATTAGAAGTATTGAAGTCAATAGATGTAGTTTCGGTAATAGGAATATCATCATAAAATAATACTTCATGTGCAATAATTTTTGTGGATTCATCTTCGCGTACACTTGCTCTACCCTGAAAAATTGCGACTTCATCAGTTTGTATACGCGAGCCAAGTTTTTCATACATTTGTGAAAACACAATAACCTCAACTGCTCCATACATATCTTCTACGGTAAGGAAGCAAAAAGCCTTATTGTCTTTTTTTGTGTATTTTACGCTTTTTGCCGTTATCATACCACCATAGGTAACAGATTGACCATCTTTAATACTAGAAGGAGGAAGTTCTTCATCTTCAGTTTCCTGCGCCTCAAAATCCATGCTTGTGAAATTAGTATAACGACGCAAAGTTTCTTCATATTCGGCAAGAGGATGCCCACTTACATAAATGCCTAACATTTCTTTTTCATCAAACAAATTTAAGCGTTTTGGGAATTCGCTGATTTCAGGCAAGTTATCAACTTCTATATATTCTTCTGTATTATCATCTGTATCAAAAAGCGAAAGTTGCCCTGAAATAGTGCTTTTTTTAGTGAAGGCTTCACCATCCATTAGACTTGCAAAGACTGCTATATACTGTGAACGTTTCCCACCAAAGGAGTCAAAAGCACCTGCACGTATAAGACTTTCCAAACAACGCTTATTCACTTCCCCATTGCAATTTTTGGATATACGCCTAATAAAATCAGTAATACCTTTGTATTTTCCGTTTTCTTCACGTTCTTTAATAATGGCCTTTACTGCTTGATTTCCTACATTCCTAATTCCTGATAAGCCAAAGCGTATACTATTTCCTGATACGCTAAAGGCTCCATGCCCTTCATTAACATCGGGTGGGAGTAATTCAATACCCATTTTTTTGCAATCTCGAATATACCACGCGACTTTTGAACTATTGTCCATTACAGATGTTATAGTAGCCGCCATAAATTCTACAGGGTAATAACATTTAAGCCATGCCGTTTGATAGCCAATAACCGCATACGCGGCGGCATGACTTTTGTTAAACGCATAGGCGGCAAAGTCCATCATAGCGTCAAATATTTGAGTTGCTGCTTCTTCTGGAACGCCATTTTTAACACAACCAGGAACGCCTTCTTTTTCTAAGCCATAGATGAAATTTTTGCGTTCTTCCGCCATTACATCCTCTTTTTTCTTACTCATTGCACGGCGAATTAAGTCACTTCTACCAAGGCTGTAACCTGCTAAATCACGAACAATTTGCATAACTTGTTCTTGGTAAACGATACATCCATACGTTGCTTGCAGAATAGGTTCCAGTGTTGGGTGCATATATGTTATTTTTGCTGGATTTCGTTTTCCTTCAATATATTTTGGTATAAAATCCATTGGTCCAGGGCGATATAATGAAATTCCTGCCGTTAAATCTTCAAGGCTTTCTGGTTGTAATTCCTTCATAAAGGATGTCATGCCACCACTCTCAAGTTGGAAGACACCGCTTGTTTTTGCTTGCGAGATTAGGTCAAATACTTTAGGGTCGTTGTAATTCCAGTTATCTAGGTCAATGATGATTCCTTTACCCCGTTCTACTTCTTCGGCAACCATACGTATTACTGTTAATGTGCGTAATCCTAAAAAATCCATTTTTAACAGCCCAAGTTCTTCAACTGTTCCCATTGGAAATTGCGTTGTGATAACACCATCATTTGTATTTAATGGGACATATTCGCTTACAGGTTTATCACAAATTACAACACCTGCCGCATGTGTAGAGGAATGTCGTGGTAAGCCTTCTAATCGTAGGCTCATATCCATTAACTCCTGTACACTTTCTTCCTCTTCATAGGCAGCTTTTAGCTCAGTACTTGTTTCTAGGGCTTTTTTTAATGTCATTCCCAAATCGGCAGGTATCATCTTTGCCACACGGTCTACCTCGTTATATGGCATTGCTAAAGCTCGTCCCACATCACGAGTTGCGGCGCGGGCTTTCATTGTTCCAAATGTGATAATTTGTGCAACATGGTCTGCCCCGTATTTTTCTATTACATAATCTATAACTTCTTGTCGTCGTTCATAGCAAAAATCTATATCAAAGTCGGGCATTGATATACGCTCTGGATTTAGGAATCTTTCAAACAGTAAGTTAAACGGAATTGGGTCAACATCCGTAATACGTAAAACATACGCAACTATACTACCTGCGCCAGATCCACGTCCAGGACCCACCATTATTTTATTCTCTCGTGCAAATCGTATAAAATCCCCTACAATTAAGAAATAGTCAACAAAGCCCATATTACCAATTATGTTTAATTCAAAATCTAAACGTTCTTGATGAAGATGAGCATTGCCCCCATAACGTTGAATTAAGCCTTCATTGCACAGTTTTTTTAAATAATTGAATGCCGTAATTCCCTCTGGTATAGGAAACACGGGTAATTTATAGTTATTAAACTCTATTTCAATATTACAACGGTCTGCAATTTTTTGGGTATTTTCAAGTGCTGATTTTGCTTGAGATTCAAAAAGGGCATACATTTCTTCAGGGGATTTTAAGTAAAATTGGTCAGAAATAAAGCGCATACGCCCTTCATCTAAAACTGTTTTTCCAGTTTGAATACATAAAAGTACATCATGCGCTTTACTATCTGATTGGTTGGTATAGTGGATATCATTAGTTGCCACTAATGGGATTCCTGTTTCCTGTGACAAACGAATTAACATTGCATTTATGGTTGTTTGCTCTTGTTCGCCGTAGTCTTGTAATTCTAAGTAAAAATTGTCTTGCCCAAAAATTTCATTGTATTCAACAGCTAACTTTTTGCCCGCTTCATAGTTTTTTAAAAGGGCTTGAGGAATCGCGCCACCTAAACACGCGCTTAAAACAATCAGACCTTTGTTATATAAACGCAAGAGTTCCATATCTACACGTGGTTTATAATAGTAGCCCTCTGTAAAACCTAAAGATACAAGTTTAATTAGATTCCTATATCCTTCTTCATTTTCTGCCAAAAGGACTAAATGATTATAATTACCGTCATTATGACGTTCTTTCACAAATCTCGAACTTGGTGCAACATATACTTCACAGCCTAATATTGGCTTGATTCCCGCACTTTTTGCCGCTTTGTAAAAATCTATTACACCATACATTACCCCATGGTCAGTTATTGCCAAAGAGTTCATTCCCATCTCTTTTGTGCGACTTATTAACTCTTTGATTTTTGCACTACCATCCAATAAGCTGTACTCAGAATGCACATGTAAATGTACAAATGGTTTTTGCATTATATTTCTCCTTTAAAAACCCTGTGGGCGTGCGATGAACACACGCCCATTTTAAATTGAACTTACTACTTAATAATTTTGTGGGGTAATCATAAAGAAAGATTGAGGGTGAACGCAAACGGGGCAAGCCTTTGGTGCTTTTTCACCAGTGTGACGATATCCACAATTAGCACATTCCCATTCAACAGGGCTGTCTTTCAGGAACGCTTTGCCTTCTTCTATATTTTTTGCTAATGCTTTGTAGCGTTCTTCGTGTTCTTTTTCAATCGCACCTACTTGTTCGAATAAAGACGCAATTTTATCAAAACCTTCTTCTTTTGCCACTTTTGCAAAATTGGCGTACATATCTGTCCACTCAAAATGTTCGCCTTGGGCGGCATCTTTTAAGTTTGCCAAGGTATCAGGAACTTTACCATCATGCAAAAGTTTAAACCATAGTTTTGCATGTTCTTTTTCATTGTCTGCTGTCTCGGAAAAAATTTTAGCAATCTGCTCGTAACCATCCTTTTTTGCTTGAGAAGCATAATAAGTATACTTACTACGTGCCATTGATTCACCAGAGAATGCAGCCATTAGATTAGCTTCTGTTTTTGTACCTTTTAGATTTGACATAATGCAACTCCTATTTATTCACTTTTTTTAAACATGACTATAATAAATGATATGTAATTTTGACAAACTCCTAAGAGAATGTCAAGGTGAAAAGTCAACTATATTTGACGCTTACGATATTCACCCGACTCTTATGAGGTGCTTACATTTTTCGAATTTGAAACAATGGCAGAGCTTATAGACTCACAAAAAACGAGGGGCAATATTTTTGATACATCCCCCTTTAAAAATAATATTATTTTATTTGCTGGTATAACAATACTGCACCAAGTAGGATAACCAATGTAAATGTGATTGCAATACGTGAAAACCAAGAAGAGTTATTTTGTATTGGATAAGAGGACACAGTTTCATCTTCTAATTCAGGGATATATATATCTTCATTTTCTCCAATTTCCTCTAGCTCATTATATTCTTTAGATTCCTCTATTTTTTCAGGTTTTTCGTACTCTTCCCCCTCTGGTTCCACTTGAAGCATTGGAATGACTTGAGATAGTACAATCATATTACAATCATGGCATTGTGTGATTTTTAATCCCTCCTCCGTATAGGAAGGGGGGGATATTTCTGTCCAAGTGACTGCACTCCAGTGAAACCACGGGATAGATGTATCAATCATCCCTAGATTATATCTTACATAGTTGATAATATATTCTTCCAATTCAAACAATGAGTGAATTTGTATTAATTCCTCGTCTTCAAAAGGAGCATAATCGCCCCATTCACCCCACAAAGTTCCTAAATAGGAATATTCCATACCATCATCAGTAAATGTTACATAAAAAAATTGTTCGTATCGTCCATAATACATATCTGTAGTTTTTAATATTAGGCGTTGTTGCGAATCTTCATAAAATGTCGAATTCATAATATATTGGATGGGTTGAAATTGCCCATCAATATATCTGTAAAATATCTCTCCGCCCCAGTTTTCGGCAGAAAAATATATGATAATATCAGGAATGCCATTGTTGCCAAAATAATACAACCAAAAGGCAGTAGCAATCAAGCCATTATAATAAAAAGGTACTCCTTCTGTTGCTATTAGCTCTCTGTTTCTGTCAAAAAGAAGGACTGTAGTAACACCCTCTTGGTCTTCTTCATCTTCTCTGTCGTCATTGTTTTCATTATCTCCATCCTTGTGGCTTTGAATTTCTAATAAAAACACAGGAGGTTGAAATTCATCAGTAAAAAAAATTCGTGTACTCCTGTCAAACATAATACCATCATCCAAATACACACCCAAGCCAAAAAGAGACAAAAAATCTTGCAAAAATTCTATAGTAACACGTTTGCCATAATCACTAATTACAGCAGTTGAAGGCGGTGGAATTGGTGATGGTTCATCTAATGATATACTTGCATGAATGATAATATAATTATTGTAATCAAAAGAATAGCGAAAGCCTAAAAAACATGACATTTCTTGAAAATTAAAGAAATAATTATCCCCACTTTGAATTACATCCAATGTATGATAACCCAACCAGCTATTTGTCATATGATTAATTTGCCAATTTCTAATATGCGCCTCTTGAAAAGAAATAGATTCATACAAGCCATTAGTAGGGAAAATTGGCAAAAATCCACGATCTACAATAGAGCGCCCACTAACAACTGTAAAAAAATCTCCATCTTGTTGTACATCAAAACGGCGTACTGTATGATGTAGTGCATATGCTAGGTCTTGTAATCTAATCCAAATATCATCTTGATATTGATAAACGTATATTTCGTAGTTGTAGTCATTAACCCCAAAAATCATTTCAGCCCCTGTTACTGCTTTACTATCAATAGGTGATGACACATAAAATATAATAATAAGTAACAATATACATTTTTGCAGAAATCTCATAAAAATCACTCCTGACACTGTTTGTGACACTTACCCTATAGGGCATAAACTTATCTTTGTCAATACCTTACATATTATATACCTCTGTGTTATACTCCATTTTGGAATTGAAATCAGAATCGAAATGTAGAAAGGGGTAGCATAATGCATGACCAATATGAAGCCAGCAAATTAGCAAATGCAAAAGAATTAATCCTTTCCCAAATTAACTCTTTAGGGGCAAATTTAGCCTCAAAACGAGCCGAAGTATTAGAAACACGCGAGGAAATGTGGCGCGAAGCACGAATTGTATTGCGTGACTTTGATGATGTTGCCGATTTAACAGGTTTTGCAGAAGATTTAGCAAGACATGAGCAACAATATGCAAATACAAGCAAACGCCTGAATATACTTAAAAAAATGTTGGATTCGCCGTATTTTGCTAGAATAGACTTTACTGAGGAAGATTATGAAAAAGAAGAGGTTTACATTGGACGAAATTCTTTGTTTGATGATAAAACACAAACCTTCTACGTTTATGATTGGCGCGCCCCAATATCTTCATTATACTATGATTATGGTATTGGAGCAGCCTCTTTTATTGTGCCAGCAACAAAAGCCAAAATATCAGGGCAAATTACATTAAAGCGACAATATCAAATAGAAAAAAGCGAACTTTTATATATGTTTGATAATGACTTAGCGATTGACGATGATATTTTACGGCGCGAACTTTCCAAGTCTTCTGATGCACATATTAAAACCATAATTAACACTATCCAACATGAACAAAACTTAGCGATTCGTGCAGAGGCAGACCATGTCTTAGTTTATGGACCTGCTGGAAGCGGTAAAACCTCTGTTGGTTTGCATCGCCTTGCATATCTTTTGTATAGACATCGCGAAAGCCTCACTTCTGCACGTGTTCGAATATTTTCACCAAGCCCAATTTTTGCGTCATACATTGCAGGCATTATACCAGAACTTGGCGAAGAAGATGTAACAAACTTAGATTTTCCTACATTACTGGAAAAGGGACGTGCTTTTCATGGACCTTATCATCAGATTGAACATTTATCAAAATTTGATAATGACTCTCGTAGCAAGTGGATTGCCCATAAGTATCAAGCTATCTTTTTGGATAAATTAGAGAAAGCTGTAGCAGAATATGTGCCATCATTTGAAAATGTAGTTTTTGTAAATGACTGTATATGTACAGCAGAAAAACTGGAGGATTTATACCAAGATCGCACCTCTGCCAGCAACTTAGCACTTAAAACGAGTCGTGTTATAAATTATGTAAATCAAGCCTACGCAGAATATTTTGATAAAAACGAACGTGCAATCACTACTTTCTTTGAAAATCTGTATGATGATACATTTGGTGAGGCAGAAATTCGCGCCAAGTTTGAAGCAGAAAAACAAATTGTTATAATAGACTTGAATAATCGGCTAAAGCCCTCCGCACAAAAAATATATGCTCGCCATTTGCAAAGTTGGGCTAAAAAGAACAATTTATCTGCAAAATTTGCCCGTGATGCTTTGAATATGGATAAACTCTATTATGAGGACGCTCTTGGGTTGTTTTATGTAAATTTACTAATTGGGCGAATTCCACAAGATAAGAGCGTTAAACATATTTTAATTGATGAAGCACAGGATATGAGCTTGTTACACCATAGAATACTTAATCGCCTTTATCCGTTAAGTAATTTCACAATATTAGCAGATGTAAACCAAGCCCTGTATCCAGAAATAAATATCACCAATACAGATGAATTAGTATCACTGTATCCAAAAGCTACACGGATTCCACTAACAAAATCTTATCGTTCTACCTATGAAATTAGTAACTTTGCAACAAAAATTCTATCTGCCTCTAATGGCAAACAGCAAGGTTTAGAGCAGGACTCCCCAGCATTTTTTGCGCGTCATGGTGATGAACCAGAGATTATTTCCACATCCAATGCTATTGAAACTACCATAGAAATAGTAAATAAACTCCCAAAAGACTATAATACAGTGGCTATTCTATTTTCCAACACAAGTGAGGCTGAAGAATTTTATACAAAATTACAAAAAGTCTACCCAGAGGATGCCTCACTCCCTTTGAAATTTATAGCAGGCGAATCATATGAGTTTACCCCCAGTATAATGGTTATGTCTGTACCATTTGCAAAAGGATTGGAGTTTGATGCTGTAATATGCCCCGAGTATGGAAAATTATCTGGTACTCTAAGATTACAAAAATTATTGTATTTGATGTGTACTCGTGCGTTACACAGGTTATACTGCTTCAATCCTACTTGACAGAGTATATACACATGGATAAAATAAGGAAAATTTGTATTTATAGCAGTTTGAAAAGCGACTATGTCGCTTTCCGTAGGAAGTGTGGCTGGGTTTCCCCAGCGGAACAGCGGGGGCTTGGGGCAGTGTCCCCATTATAATAAAGGGGGATGTATTTATGTTGCTTGATGAGTTTGACAACACTATTCCTACTTTAGAGCATTTTGTTTACAGGGCTAATACTCCTACATGGTGCATTGAGTCATCGGAAATTGATTTTATAGACCTAACCTATGTAACAAAAGGACAGGCAACTTACATTATTGACGGGCAGAGGGTTATAGTTGAAGAAGGCGATTTGATTTGTATACCCAAACAATCCCTACGGTCAGCTTATAGTGATGTGCCGTCCAAATTTGAATGTTTTGCCTCAAATCTCCATATGCATAATTTAAAAGGCGAAGAAACAATAGTTCCGCTTCCATTGGTGTCTAATGTGGGCATTCATTCAGAAATAATATCTCAATATAGGCGATTAAACGAAACATGGCTAAGTCGTCACCCAGGGTATGTAATGAGAATACGTGCGCATCTTATGATAATTTTACAGCGATTTCTTGCAATGTTGGTTTATGATGTGGACACTTATCAGTTCGACCCTCGAATAAAACAGGCTATTCGCTATATAACAGACAATTATGCAGAATCTCTTAACATTTCTGCTGTGGCAGAGGCAGTTTCTCTTAATCCTGTTTATTTTGGAGCATTATTTAAGAAAGAAACACATGTTACTTTTCGCGATTATTTAAATACAATCCGTCTAAATCAAGCGGAAGATATGTTACGGACAGGCAAATGGAATGTTACCGAAGTTGCGCAACATTGTGGATTTACAGACGTATTCTATTTTAGTAGGTTATTTAAAAAGCATAAGGGCATTCCCCCTTCTGCTGTGGAATCATATATGAGAAAACCATTACCAAATATGGAATCAACGTAATTGCTGTGCAAATGCATAGTGATTGGGGTTTTATAGCCCTATTTAAAAGGAGAAAGTAGATGCCTGGATTTCTTACACACTATATAGCGGGGCAAGCATTATTAAATGCTGTAAGCCCAGAAATACAAGAATTCATCAAGCCCAGCGAACAGATTTTTAATATAGGTACACAAGGTCCAGATATATTTTTTTACTATGTACCTGGATTATTGCGGAAGCGTTCCAGAGGGGTAGGGAGTCTAATGCACCTATGTGATTTAGGACCGTTTCTTGTTCGTATGGCACAGCTTACAACAGCGTTTGAAAATATAGAAGAGAAAAAAATAATTTTTTCATATATTTCTGGATTTATTATGCATTATATGCTTGATGCGAATGCACACCCTTATGTATATGCGCGGACGCACAAAAACAATGTTCCAAAAATTCATAATAGTGCAGAGCATCGCAAATTTGAAACAGCAATAGATGTTGCAATGTTGAAACTGGTGAGTGGGGAAAAACCTGCCGATTACAGCCAATGGACATTAATTAATGCCCCCTCAAATGAAATGTTAGCGGTGTCAACAGTAATGAGCCAAGCCTTGATGGAAATTTATTATCGTAATGTACTATCAAAGGAAATATATAGAGCTATGCGTTATATGGTGCAGTTTACAAAATTTCTGCAATCTCGTAATGGACGGAGAAAGCGTTGGATGGAAGTTACCGAGAATCTAACTATTGGTGAGGCGTTATATTCAAGCATGGTTCATATGCAAACTCTAACGGAAGTTGAGCAACACAATTTTCTTAATACACAAAGAGAACCTTGGCAATCACCGTGGGAAAATTCTCAAGTTTATACAGATAGTTTTGTTGAGCGTTATGAACTTGCAATTAGAGAAGGTACTGAAATGGTGGAAACCCTTTATAAATTTTTGTTTGTTGACAACACAACACCCCTAGATGTGTTTGGCAACCGTTCTTTGAAAACAGGTTTAACATGTTCGATGTAGCTGTAATTGGAGGCGGAGCGGCTGGGATGATGGCGGCTGGTACAGTGGCTGCAAATAATGCCTCTGTGGTTTTGGTTGAAAAAAACGAAAAGCTAGGTAAAAAACTGCATATCACAGGCAAAGGGCGTTGTAATCTAACTAACAATACAGATATTTCCAGCTTGTTGGAGCATGTTTTAACTAATTCAAGATTTTTACAATCATCATTCCATGCAATGGATAGCTTTGATTTAATGAATTTTTTTGAAACCCGTAATTTGCCTCTTAAAACCGAAAGAGGCGGGCGGGTTTTTCCTGTGAGCGATAAAGCAAGTGATGTTACCAGAGTTTTAGCGGACTATATGCAACAAAATGGTGTTAGGGTGAAACTAAACCATACTGTACGTGGTATTGAGGCTAAAAATGAACGCTTTTTTATCAGCATTGATAATGGTAGTGGCAAAGGCAAAATAGAATCTCGTGCTATAATAATAGCAACGGGCGGCTTGTCATACCCTTCAACGGGTTCTACTGGTGACGGCTATTCCTTTGCAAGAAAATTTGGGCATAGTGTAACGACAACACATCCATCACTAGTCCCCCTGCATGTCAAAGAATCATGGGTTGCGGATTTGGAGGGATTAAGCCTTCGTAATGTTAGATGTACTGCAAAACTATTTTTTGGAGAATCTGGAAAAGAAAAAATTGTGTATGAAGAGCTGGGTGAGATGTTATTTACTGCGAAGGGGGTTACAGGACCTCTTATTCTAAAAGCCTCTGCCTTTTTGACGGACAAGCTACCAGCAGAACTATACATTGATTTAAAACCAGGATTGACCCCAGAACAACTTGATACACGCATTCTTAGAGATTTTGCAGAATTCCCAAACAAGTATTTTTTAAACGCTTTGGACGGCTTGCTTCCCAAAAGGCTGATTGAAACTGTTGTAACGCTTTCAGGTATACCAGAGAGTAAAAAAATCAATGAAATAACACGAAAAGAGCGAAAAGAGCTTATTAAACTACTAAAGGCATTACCATTAACCCCCATAAAAACAGCAGGTTTTCGTGAAGCTGTAATTACACGCGGGGGTGTTGATGTTCGCGAAATTAATCCCTCAACGTTAATGTCAAAGTCTGTTGGAGGGTTGTTTTTTGCTGGAGAAGTTTTAGATGTTGACGCTTTTACAGGTGGATACAATCTACAAATTGCTTTTTCTACAGGATACTTAGCGGGACTTTCGGCAAAAAAGTGGCTATACCACTCCCCGAATGAAGTGTAAATTGAAAGGTTTTGGTGAGAATGAGTAATGGATTTGCAATAGCTATAGATGGACCTGTTGGTGTAGGAAAAAGCACTACAGCGCGTAAAGTATCAGAAAAATTAGGCATGACGTATGTTGACACAGGTGCAATGTATCGTGCAGTCGCACTTTATAATATACAAAATGGAAATAATTTAACAAATTCGGAGGAAGTACAACGCTCTTTGGATAACATAAGCATTAGCTTGTCTGTTATAAAAGGACAACAAAGAGTTTACTTAAATGGCATGGATGTAACTGATGATATACGTACACAAGAGGTATCAGAAGGGGCTTCTATTGTAGCACCATTTAAATTTGTTAGGGATAAATTAGTAAAAGAACAACAAGATATGGCAAAATCAAAAAATGTTGTGATGGATGGGCGTGATATTGGCAGTAATGTCTTACCTTGGGCGCAAATAAAAATTTATCTTGATGCCGATTTGGATATACGAACACGCCGCCGAATGTTAGATTTACAGGCTAAAAACCAGCCTGCCGATTTTGAAGAAATTCGCAAAGATACAATAAGCCGTGACGAACGTGATAAAAACCGCAAGAACAACCCATTAATTTGTGCAGAGGATGCAATACGTATAGATACAGGTGCTATGAGTCCTGACGAAGTATTAAATGCAATAGTTAAAATTGCAAAACAAAAGCTGTAGCCCCATTTACAAAAAAGGAGCATTTATAATGCAATTATTTTACAGGTTTATAAGAAGGCTTGCATGGCTTATAGGGCTTATTTTATACCGTATTGAAGTGACAGGTACAGAAAATATTCCAAAGAGCGGCAGATTTCTTCTTTGCGGAAACCATATACATGCCTTTGACCCTGTAGCACTTGCTATAGTTTCAACGCGCCAGTTGCGATTTATGGCAAAAAAACAACTTTTCAAGCGTCGTCTTATAGGTGCATTTTTGCGAAAAATGGGGGCATTTCCAATAGACCGTGGCAACACAGATATGACAGCATTTCGTAAATCCTTAGATATTTTAAAACGAGAACATGGTTTATTAATTTTTTCTCAAGGTACACGCATGAAAGATTTTGAAGATGCTAAAGCTGGAGTAGCTGTATTTGCCTTAAAAACCAGTTCACCCATTATACCAGTGGGGATTCGTGGCAATTACCGTTTTCGCTCTACCCTTTATATAGATATTGGAGAACCTATTTCTATGGAGGAGCATGAGGGCAAAAAAGTAAAATCGGAACTTGTTGATGAGGTTATGGAGGTTGTTATTAATAGAGTCTCTGTACTCGCAAAGTAAAAAAGCGACTCCGTCGTTTTCCGAAGGAGACGGAAGCGTGATTCATTCGCGCTGTAGTGACGGGGGGGTTGGGGGCAGTACCCCTCATTGAGCTACGGAAATTGCGAGGGCAATTTCCTAGCAAATAGAAAAGCCCAATAGTAACCTTATTTAAAGGTGTGTTATTGGGCTTTTTTATACACATATTCTATCTAAGTGTGCTATCCAAAATTTCCTCTGATTCTGTTTTATCCAAATCAAGAGAGAGCATTAGTTCTGATAAAATTATTTCCTTTGCACGAGTCATCATTTTTTTTTCGGCAGTTGACAGTCCGCGTTCGCGTTCGCGCAATACCAAACTACGAAAAACAAATGCAACTTTGCCTAATTCGCCTGTTTTCATGCGTTCCATATTTTCTTTATAACGTTGATTCCAGTTGTCAGGCATGTTTACATCACTGTCTAACTCGCAAATTAACGCACTTTGTATTTCCTCACTATTATGAATAGGGCGCACGTGCTGATATTCTGCTTTAGCGGCTGAAATCATCATTTTTAGATTGCCCACAGGAATATTAAGCACATAATATGTTTGTATCTCACCATCTAGTTCTTTGTCTTCCAAATCTTCTATAATACCTGCTCCGTATAGTGGATATACAATTTTATCCCCTTTTTGATACATCGCACAACCCCTCCATAAATACTTACACATTTCAACTTTAATGATTATATACTCGTGAACCGAAAGACTTCCACATATGGCGGAAAGGGGTTCGTTTCACGAGTATAACATGTAGTCACCAGACATTGCAAAAATTTTAATCATGGTCTTCTTTTGGAGGCTCAAGTCCTTCAATGGTAATGTTATTTTTTTGTGCATAATCCCAAAGCGCAGATTGTAATGCTTCTTCTGCTAATACAGAACAATGAGTCTTTTCAGGGGGAAGACCCCCTAATTCGCGTAAAACAACTTTATTTGTAATCAGCAGAGCTTCTTGAATAGTTTTACCTTTAACCATTTCGGTTGCAATGCTGGATGTTGCCACAGCCGCTCCACAACCAAAAGTTTTAAAAGTCGCATCTACAATGATATCATTTTCTATTTTTAGGAAAACACGCATAACATCGCCACAACGAGTATTACCAACTGTGCCAACACCACTTGCATCTTCAATAGTGCCAACATTACGGGGATTTATTGCGTGGTCAGTAACTTTTTCATTATATTCCATTTTTGAGTCCTTCCTTAATAGCTTTTTAAAAAAGTTTGAACAAAAACTTTGATTAGACCTGTCCCACATCTTAACATTGCCGAATTACAGGTCTGTTATCTCTTTTTTAAAAAATCGTCATACAAAGGCGACAACTGCCTAAGTTTATCAACAGAAGAGCGCAAAACATCCATAATCTTATGAACATCCTCATTTGTGTTATTACGCCCTAGTGAAAAGCGAATCGCACCATTGGCAAGTTCATGGGAAAGCCCCAAAGACATAAGAACATGCGAAGGCTCTAATGCGCCAGAGGAACAAGCAGAACCAGTTGAGGCATATATGCCCTGCATATCTAAATGAAGTAACAATGACTCACCTTCAATAAATCGGAAAGATATATTCACATTTCCTGGAAGTCTATTTGCTCCAGCAGCTCCGTTCAAACGAGTATGGGGTATTGTGGTGAGAATTTCATTAATGAGCATGTCGCGTAAATTTTTAACACGCGTTGATTCAATAGCCATTTCCTCAGTGGATATTTCCAATGCAATGCCCATTCCCACTATTCCTGCTACATTTTCAGTACCAGCGCGGCGATTTTTCTCCTGCGCCCCGCCATGAATCATTGGGGTTATTCGTGTGCCTTTTCGTACATACAATGCTCCAATTCCTTTTGGTCCATTGAATTTATGCGCCGACAACGACAATAAATCCACACCCAACTCATCTACATTCACTGGAATCTGTCCAACTGCTTGCACAGCATCTGTGTGCAGAGGGATCTTATAATTTTTCGTGATTTTACTAAGTTCCGCCATTTGAATAATTGTTCCTATCTCATTATTGGCAAGTATTATAGAAACCAAACAAGTGTCAGGGCGAATCGCATTTTCTAAAACCTCCGCCGTAACAAAACCTTCCGAATCAACAGGGAGGTATGTTATTTCACAACCTTGTGAAGTCAAATATTCACAAACATGAAAAACCGCATGATGTTCCACAGCGGTTGTAATGATATGTCGCCCTCTGCCCATAGAATCTGCCGCTTCAACCACACTTTTAATTGCCCAATTGTTAGATTCTGTTCCGCCTGCTGTAAAAAAGATTTCGTCAGGTTGCGCAGAAATTGCTTGGGCTATTTTCTTGCGTGAGTCATCTATAACCCCACGCACTTTTCGCGCAGGGCTATAAACGCTTGATGGATTGGCATAATCTTCGCTTAAATAAGGCAACATTGCTTCCAGCACCTTAGGATGTAGTGCAGTTGTTGCAGCGTTGTCTAAATAAATCATGTTATTCTCCATAAATAATAAATGAAATATTATTAATAATTACTGGTTCTACAGGGCGGTCATTTGCTCCTGTTTGCACATTAGCTATTGCGTCTACTATGTCCATGCCTTCTACTACATGCCCAAATACTGTATGGAAGTTGGGGTTAAACATTCTGTCGAGATGTGGAGTTCCGCCATTATCAATAAGATAACGTAATTCTTCTTCTGTGTGAAGATCACGCCCAGTTAAGGGAAGCCCCTCTGGAGTCTGACCTATAACTTCGTCCATATTTTCTAAAATCCATTCAAATTCTGTACGAAAGTCTGAACGTAAACTGTTATTTTGAACAATATAAAACTGACTCCTGATTGAGTTAGGTAATGCTGATTGAGCCATTGCTAATGCTCCACGAAAATGGCGCAAATTAGGGCTGTATTCTTGCCCAAATCCTTCACCCCAAATGCTTTCTCCACCAGTACCATTTCCTAATGGGCAACCACCCTGAATCATGAAATTAGGGATTACGCGGTGAAATGTAAGACCATCATAAAATCCATTTTCGGCATGGGTGATAAAGTTCTCAACTGCTTTTGGGGCTTCTGTAGGGAAAAAACGTAATGTTATATCACCCATATTTGTGTGCAGAATGGCAAGTCTTTCGCCTTCAACTAGTGGTTCAAGTTGTAACATTGACACGGGTCTAAATTCCTCTCTATCATCAATTAATTCTGGTTCTGACGGGGCTGGTGTGGGAGTTGGTTCATTTGTTGGAAGTGATGGGATGGTTGATGCCAATTCTGTTGATGGGTCAACAAGCGGGGGTGTGTTTCCAGCAACAGCATTAGCACAGGCAGGCAACATTAACAGCCCCGTAAAAGCCATCAACAAGATGAACTTTCGCATTATTACAATCCTTCTTTCATTATAAATTTTGTTTTCCATAAACACATGATTTGTTATGGGCAGTAATATTATACCGCAAAACCATTCTTTTGCAAAAAATCTTGACAACAGTTTTTGATTATGTTTTTATGATAGCCATTTGGCGTTCGCCCACAAAAAGTGATACTCTACTTTTTATGAACTTTTCCAAAGATTTTTTGGGGGTTTCCCCAGCGGAACGGCGGGGCTTGGGGTAGAACCCCATTTTTAAAAAGCGATTGTGTCGCTTTCCGAAGGAAGTGTAGCTAGGGTTTCCCTAGCGGAACGGCGGGGCTTGGGGTAGAACCCCATTTAAAGAAGAAAAAGGAGCTGAAAATATGTCACGTCTTATAGAACTTGTGGATATTGTAAAAGTGTTTGGTCAACAAACTGTCCTTGACCACGTAGATTTGTATATACGACAAAATGAATTCGTAACTTTGCTAGGACCTTCGGGCTGTGGAAAAACTACTACATTACGAATTATTGGGGGTTTTGACCATCCAACTAGTGGTGAGTTGCTTTTTAATGGGGAATCCATATTAAAAACCCCGCCACACAAGCGTAAGCTAAATACAGTGTTTCAAAGATACGCCCTTTTTCCTAATATGAATGTAGCGGAAAATATAGCGTTTGGATTAAAAATAAATAAAGTCCCAAAAGCTATTATTGCCGAAAAAATAAAGCAAGTGTTAAATATGGTGAACCTGTCAGGCTTTGAGAAACGTAGTGTCACATCTCTTTCTGGGGGGCAACAACAACGGATTGCCATAGCACGTGCGTTGGTGAACGAACCAGAAGTCTTACTTTTAGACGAGCCATTGGGCGCATTAGATTTAAAACTACGGAAAGAAATGCAAGTTGAGTTAAAAAACATGCAACAAGCATTGGGAATTACATTTGTTTATGTAACTCATGACCAAGAAGAAGCATTATCAATGTCAGATACAATCGCAGTAATGAATAATGGGAAAATTTTGCAAATAGGCACGCCTGAAGATATTTATAACGAGCCTAAAAATGCGTTTGTAGCAAGTTTTATTGGCGAAAGCAATATTGTAAAAGGGATAATGCGGGAAGATTTTCGTGTAGAATTCGCAAACACAGTTTTTGATTGCATTGATAAGGGATTTGAAACAAATGAAACTGTTGATATAGTAATTAGACCTGAGGATATCCGAATAGTTGAAAAAGACCAAGGAGCATTAAATGGCACTGTATCACATGTCACTTTTAAAGGTGTACACTATGAAATGAATGTAATAGGGGAAACTGGGCAAACATGGCGCGTACAAAGCACTATACAATCCCCCGCAGGGGCTGATGTTGGGCTAATGATTGCGCCCGATTTAATTCATGTAATGAAGGGGACTTAGTTATGATAAAACTGCAAGGTAAGTATAACACAGCAAAAATATTTACAGATAATATCGAAAACTCTGTTACAACTCAAGTTTACAACATGCTAAATTTAGAGTTTATAAAGGGAAGCACCATTCGTATAATGCCTGATGTACATTCAGGAAAAGGGTGTATGGTTGGGACAACCATTACAATAACAGATAAAATTGTGCCTGAATGGTTGGGTGTTGATATTGGCTGTGGGATGGAATCTGTAAAAATAAAAGAAGCATCTATAGATTTATCAAAACTAGATGAAGCCATTCACAAGCACATTCCTGCTGGATTTAATATACGGAAAACATCACATTCACATGCAGATAAATTGGATTTAAGTCAATTGCATTGTGCAAAATATATGGATTTGGGACGTGCATTAAAATCGGTGGGAACATTGGGTGGAGGCAACCATTTCATTGAACTTTCCAAAGATGAAGATGATGCGTTATGGCTAGTGGTTCACTCTGGAAGTCGTGGTTTGGGGAATCAAGCCGCTGAATATTACCAAACAAAAGCGGCAAAATATTCGCGTGAAAAAAGGGTAGGTAATTCCAGCGTTGGTTATCTAGAGGGGAAATTGTTTGATGATTATGTACATGATGTAGCAATCCTTCAACAATATGCAAGCCTTAACCGTAAGACGATTATAGCAGAACTTGAGAAACAAGTTGGTTTTAGGGTGGTTGAATCCTTTACTACAGTTCATAATTTTATAGACACAGAAAAAATGATAATGCGTAAAGGAGCAATTTCTGCAAAAGAAGGAGAGAAAGTCATAATCCCAATGAATATGCGCGATGGTAGTCTTTTGTGTATAGGAAAGGGAAACCCTGATTGGAATTTTTCAGCCCCCCATGGAGCGGGGCGTTTGATGAGTCGCTCTGAGGCACGTTTAAAACTTTCATTATCTGAATTTGAGGAGGCAATGGAGGGGATTTACTCTACCACCATAGGGAAAAAAACTCTTGATGAAGCACCTTTCGCTTACAAATCTATGGAAGAAATAATGTCTCACATTGGAGACACTGTTGATATAATTTCAACCCTCCGCCCATTATATAATTTTAAGTCAATGTAAAAAACCTCTTGTATGGCTAAATGAAATAGCTATGCAAGAGGTTTTTAGTTATTAATAAAAACCTTGATTTTTTTCGTTTAGCAATAACATAAGAATCAAGAAGAATATGAGATCCCTATTCTTTGATTGCCTATGGGGTTTAGATGGTACAAATACCTCAAATTCTGGTTCTTGTAGTTCCACATGTGGTTTTGGGTCACTTAGTATCATAGCTTGCACAGTATCTGCTGTGTCCAATGTGGCTAATGTTCTGGATATATTTGTGAATAATGCATTCCACGTAATAGTATCAACAATGCCATCAGCATTTAATCCTCGCTGTTGCTGGAATACCCTGACAGCCGCCGCCGTTCTTGGACCAAAGATGCCATCTTCCGCAAGTCGTGGATTTGTGCCAAGGACATTTAGCCTTTCTTGTACTTGCCTAATACTAGGACCTGTCATGCCTTCCCGTAATATAACCCCTGGGAATGGTGGCCATACTGGTTGGGGAGGTGGTGGAGGTGCGACTGTACCAAACAAAGCATTCCACGTAATAGGACCAACAATACCATCAACATTTAATCCTCGTTGCTGCTGGAAAGCCCTAACAGCCGCTGCTGTTCTTGGACCAAAAACGCCATCTTCCGCAAGTCGTGGGTTTGCACCAAGGGCATTTAGTCTTTCTTGCACTTGCCTAATACTAGGACCTGTCATACCTTCTCGTAATATAACCCCTGGGAATGGTGGCCATACTGGCGGAGGAGGTGGTGGTGGCTGTGGGGGAGCGGGACAGGGGACACCTTGTAGCAGATTACTCTCATCCACGATTCTATACCAAGTATTTTGGTCAATGATTCCGTTTTGGGGTAAGCCAAATATCCGTTGAAATTCTCTTACAGCCTGTTGCGTTCTTTGACCAAAAACACCATCAACTACCAAAGTTTCAATAGATGGATTACACCGTGCTACAGCATTTAGACGCGTTTGCATTGTACTCACATCAGAGGAACGTGTGCCGATTTGCAATGGTGTACCTGCGAATGCTGGTATATTAGGTGTGCCTCCAGGTGGGTGAGGTTGTGGGGTAGTAGCTCTTATCCTTCTATATACTTCGTAAAGTCTATTCCAAGTTAGAGGACCGACCACACCATCTGCCGTAAGGTTAAATCTTCTTTGAAATGCGATAACTGCATCCCTAGTTGATTCTCTAAACACACTATCTTCAATCACAAAAGTTATATCATTGTAGAATTGACCAATAAAGTTAAGCAGAAATTGTAATTCTACCACAGCATTACCGCGGGAGTTTAACCGTAGGACTTCAGTAGGAGGGGTGTTTCCGATGCTATAGCGTTGACCCTCGCTATCAAGCTCTGCCATTCGTCGTGCTGCTACATATATTCTGGTGATTTCATACCAAGTGACAGGACCTATTACACCATCAGGGTTTAGATTAAATTGTCGCTGGAATGCCATCACTAATTCCCTTGTATCACCCCCAAAAATGCCATTAGGGTTTTGGATGAATGGCCGTATCCACCAATTTCCAGCGATGCGATTTAGATATAACTGCATACGCCGTACATCTTCACCTCGTGAGCCTTCTCGTAATGCTGTGCCAGGATATGCACCTGGGTTTCTAGATCCAAAGTTAGTAGATTGAACAATATTTATATCATTCGGGTAGTAGTATCTCAGGATTTGAATTGGTGTGAATCCCCGTGTTGCCAAAATTTGTGAACCATGTTGTGACATTCCCGCACACCTAGACCAAGTAGTAGTGGGGCTTCCATTACAGTAAGATGTGAGAAATGGCTCTCTACGCCCAGGACGACGTACAAATTGGTTAAAAATTCTCGCTACAATCTGTGCTACATTCTCAAAAATTGGACGACCTTCTATAAAAACTTGGTCAAATTGGTAAGTGTTTGTTATATCAAAATTTCGCCCTTGGCTTCGATACCAATGTGTAGTAATCCGCCGATAAGGAAGGTATAAAAAAGCGGTAAGACATAAGGCTTTGACGTGATTTTAAGCATTTATGCAAACCAATTTAAATACCTAATCCCAATCCAAGGAGGACACAAACGTGAAAAATCCAATTAAGGTAACAATCCCCATTGACCACGGCAATCGCCTAATCAAAACCAAGAACTTTGACTTCCCTGCAAGTTGTGTTGATGGCACAGCTATAGCATCCGTTGGGAGTGACGTTCTAAA
>Ga0123355_10001611_pt1 | contig 31520 bp, 25 predicted proteins | sample TergutEmb28metaG_3_FD_89872 | JGI IMG/M metagenome (GOLD analysis project Ga0123355, IMG submission 89872) | Embiratermes neotenicus P1 segment gut microbial communities from Petit-Saut dam, French Guiana - Emb289 P1 | ecosystem: Host-associated > Arthropoda: Insects > Digestive system > Gut ...
CACCACTTGCTCGTTGCATTGCACCTAGCTCTTTTGCTTTTGCTTCCCATCCTAGAGGGAGTTGTTCTATTATGTTTTTCATTCCCTTATTTTAACACACTTCTTCGGTTAACGCTGGTGGGGACGCAACCCTGTGCGTCCCGTACAGAGCATGTCAACAGAAATGCCTATAATTTGAAGCACGCCGTTTTTTCAATATTTTGAGGCACTTTTTTATGTTTGCAAAAATACCAAAAACATATACAATGATATTGTTTCCGTTGTTAAACACAGATTGTAACATAGAAGAAGAGGGGGATTTCACGGATATATGGATAACTTGTATGGCAAAAAAAACAAAAAGGTACCTATCACTGCACCAACAGCCTACGAAGACAAATTGTATGAAGCGGGATTTATTCACATTGCTGGTATGGATGAAGTGGGACGTGGCCCACTGGCAGGACCTGTAGTGGCATGTGCAGTAGTGCTTCCACAAGGGGTTGTTATTTCAGGAGTCAATGACTCAAAAAAACTATCTGCAAAAAAGCGAGCATTATTAGCAGAAGAAATCAAGAGCAAAGCTATTGATTATGCTTTGGGCTGGGTAGATGTAGAAACAATCGAAAAAATTAATATTTTGAAGGCCACATGCCTAGCTATGGAACAAGCTGTACAAGCACTGTCTATTCCGCTGGATGCCGTACTTGTTGATGGACAGCTTCCTTTCTCCCTTCAAGAACAGGGGATTTTTTGCGAGTATATCAAAGGCGGGGATGCCCTTAGTCATTCGATTGCGGCGGCAAGTATTGTGGCAAAAGTAGAACGCGACAATTGGATGTTAAAGCAACACGAAACTTATCCTAGTTATGGTTTTGATTCGCATAAAGGATATGGGACACCAAAACATATTGAAGCTATTCGAGAACATGGTATATGTCCATTGCATAGGGTAAGCTTTTTGCAAAAGATTTTTGCGGAAATATAATTACAAATATAAGACTTCTTCTGAAATCTGCCGGAGGCAGGGTTCAGAAGAGGTCTATAGCAAAATATATCAGATAAGGCGGTAGACTGTTATGAAAATACCACCACAATCCCCAGCGAGCGGTGGGATGCAAAATAACCAGACAAGTCAAGTTGGTCTATCAGGTCAAACAGAGGATGCTCTTTCTAGCACACGCAATTTTTACGCCTTAAAAGCGGGTGCAAAGTTTAAGGCTACTATTTTGGATATAAAGCCCAGCAAAGTCACCATTAAGCTGGATGGCGGAGGAACTTTTACAGCACGCACTTTGGTTCTTCCTGATGCGCGCATTGGGGAAGAAAGCATATTTTTGGTGAAATCCAATAATCTTGATGGACAAATTTTATTGGAAATGCTAAAAATTGACCCTGCTACACTACAAAGCAATGCAGTAAAAGAAGCACTTAATCACGCAGGTATGTATACAGGCGAAGAAAATATTGCTTTAGGGCGCGCTATAGTTGAAAAAAATCTTTCTTTGGAACCACAAAACCTACAAAAAGCTTCATTTTTTTTATATGGACAACAAGAACAGCCCCAAGATAATGCACTGGAAAAGGCTATGTTCTTACTGCGAGAAGGATTTCAAGCAGAAACTGCCTCACTGCGTGGCTTGGAAACTGCACTGGATTCAACTTTGCATCTACGTGGGACACTAAATAATTTGGCTGAGGAAATCCTACGCCTTCCCCCTTCCAATAATCAAAAGGCTTTGATTCAAACCTTAATCGGGCATAAAACAAACGCAGATATGCAAGATATTAGAAAATCGGTGTATGACCGATTCTTTTTGCAATTGAGTCCTAATGCGCCCCGCAAGCCCTTAAACACTTTCTACAAAGAGCTGCAAGAAGCCGTTCTGCAATTGCAGGAACTAGCCAAGTCTTTCCGCTCACTACAAGCTGGGCTTATTGCTGTACGAGATAGTCTGTCTTTTATGTCCCAACTTACTAAAGATATTCAGTATTATCAAATCCCATTTATAGCAAACCAGCAACCACAACAAGGAGAGCTGTTTGTATACAAAGATAAAGCTCATGGTGGACGTAGCCTAGATAAAGAAGCCCATGTATTAATCGCTTTAGACACTGCCTCACTTGGGCGAGTAGAAGTTTTGACTCATAAAACAGAAAAACAATTGCAATTCAAGTTTAGTGGTACAGACGAAACATTAAAACTGTTGCAAAAACATTCTTCAAAACTTGCTGGCCTTCTGCAAGAAAAGGGATTTCAAATATCAGGACTTACTTATCAGCAACTTCAAAAAAATCAGGGAAAAGACGAACGAACCACAGTACTATCACCAAGTCCAATAGAAGAAAATTCGATGCCACCCACTCCACCAAAAAGATACGCTTTTGATATGCGGGTTTGATGTATTTTATAAATTACAAATTAGTAAAAATCGCCTCAATAATATTGGGTTACGGCTGATATTACTGTTCTGAAATGGGGATTTTTCTTACCCTTGATTTTACCTACAACTCATGATACACTCATGCGAGAGCCTTCTTCCAATGTTAAGCAGGAAGCAGAAAAGGCAGAAGGGGGACAGAAATTGTGACCTTTTTAGTGGTTGATGATACAAGTGTTATGCGTTTCATACTTATAGATATTTTGGTGCGGCAATGTGGGGTAGACAAAGCCGACATCTACGAAGCTGAAAATGGAAGGGACGCTATTGGTAAATATCGTCTTTTTAAGCCTGATCTTATTTTCTTGGACATAACAATGCCAGATTTGGACGGCATAACAGTGGTTAAAGAACTTATGCTTTTAGACCCCCGTAATAAGGTTATTATGTTTACCTCCTCCAATGACGAATCAGATGTGGTTGAATGTATTCAAGCTGGAGCCCGTGATTACATAGTGAAGCCCCCCGACCCAGAACGGGTAATGAAAGCGGTAGAGAAAGCCACTGGTAAGAGATTATTTGGTTGAAGTATTATTTGATTAAATAGTGAACTTGACAATCGTACCTGATTATGCTATATTCTTGATAAGTAGGAGCACCGCTTCTCACCTTCGCCTTCAGCAAAAGGTCAAATAGCACAATCTGGGTCATACAGATTTGTTGTTTTTCTTTGTTTTGCATATGTGGAATGGATATAGCGGGTGCTTATGCCCGTTTTTTTGTTTGAAATCTATATGTAGTGGTAAAAACATTTCCAAGTATATTTGTGATATGTTTTAATCATTGCGTATAAAGTAGTATAAATTCCAATTTTTTGGGGAGGTATGCAACATAGCCGATTTGATGATCAATGAGCAAATCAGAGACAAGGAAGTACGGCTGATAGACGCGGATGGTACGCAGATGGGCATTGTGCTTGGCCGTGAAGCGCAGCGGATTGCTGACGAAAAACGGCTTGATTTGGTGAAAATATCACCAACCGCGAAGCCACCGGTTTGCAAGATCATGGATTACAGTAAGTTTAAGTTTGACCAGCAAAAAAAGGAAAAAGAAGCAAGAAAACGTCAACGCACAGTAGAAATCAAAGAGTTACGCCTTTCGCCTAACATTGATACTCATGATATTAATGTGAAAGTGAAAAAAGCCATTGAATTTCTATCCGCAGGAGACAAGGTAAAAATCACAATCCGTTTTAGAGGACGTGAATTGGGTCATAAGGAAAATGCTTATGGCATCATGAACGATTTTGCAGAAAAAGTCAGTCAAGTAGGCGTTGTTGAAAAACCTCCAAAAATGGAGGCGCGCACTATGGCTATGTTTTTAACGGCAAAGGCGTAGCAAAAACTAATTGAGATGTTCTGCCAGCGGATTTTTCTGTTTTATAAAATGTGAATATAATTTATAAAACAAAAAAGTCCGTTGGCAGACATATCTAAATTATGCAAAAAATTGTTATAAAAGTATCAAAAAGTGTTAACTTAAAGGAGATGTAGAAATGCCCAAAATAAAGTCAAAAAAGGCTGCTACAAAGCGGTTTAAGGTGACTGGTACAGGCAAATTCAAGTATCCACGTGCCAATAAACAGCATATTCTTGGGAAGAAAAGTCCAAAAAGAAAAATGAAACTTAGACAACAGGGTGTTGTAGACAAAACTAATGAGCTTGCCGTGCGTAGAATGATGCCTTACGCATAACTGGCAGGGAAGGAGGGCTTTTTATGGCAAGAGTAAAAGGTGCATTAAACGCTAGAAAGCGGCATAAAAAGGTATTAAAGTTGGCAAAGGGGTACCGTGGTGCCCGTAGTAAACAATATAGAGTTGCAAAACAATCAGTAATGCGTGCAATGGCGCATTCTTATGCGGGACGTAAACAAACTAAGCGGGAATACCGCCGTTTGTGGATTTCTCGTATTAATGCTGCGGCAAGGCAACACGGACTATCTTATAGCAAGTTTATGAATGGCCTTAAATTAGCAGGAGTTGAAATAAATCGCAAAATGTTGGCTGAAATAGCAGTAAATGACGCTCCAGCTTTTTCTCAATTGGCTGGTAAGGCAAAATCGGCAGGAAAATAAAGTTATTGAAGTTATATCAAGTTGTTGTTAAGGGGCTGGATATGCTACTTTAGTGTGGATTCTAAATATTTTTAGTTCGCATATATTTTGACGCGAGGTAAAAATTTCAATATGAAGCCTAAAGCAGTTAATAGAAGCCCCTTAATTTTACCTATTGCAGACTATCAGGTTATTGTTTATAGTATATATAACAGCGGGCGCGCGTGGTTAAATAAAGATAGGGGTGAGGGGTTTGCCGGTCAATCCGTATCAAAAGATGATGGATAATGTGGTAATGACGGCATCCAAGGAAGAATTGACCCTGATGTTGTATGAGGGGGCCATTAAGTTTTGCAATCAGGCCATAAATGCTATTGAGAAAAAAGATATGATGGAAGCTAATAGATTTCTGTTACGTGTTCAGGACATTATTCGTGAGTTTCAGATGACCTTGAATCGGCAACATGAAGTTTCCAAATACTTTGATAGCATGTATGACTATATCTATCGTAGGTTGGTAGAAGCTAACTTTTCAAAGGATGTAAATATTGTTGTAGAAGTACGTGATTTAATCCGTGAGTTTCGTGATACTTGGAAAGAGGCCATGAAATTGGCTAAACAAGATTAAGTAAGTTAAAGAAGTTATCAGAGCTATACAGGGTATTACTTAGGGCGTGTTCCCACTAAAAGAAAATACAGATTTGCGCGGCGATTTTTCGCCAGTTTTCGGCGGTATCGACGACGCGTGCTAGAGGCACGCTAGGAGATGCCGCCGGAAAATGGCGGAAATATCGACCGCAAAGATGTGTTTTCGTTAGTGGGAACACGCCCTAAATGATTATTTTAGAAGAAGTCTAATAAAACCGCTTAAAAATCTGTGGCTACAGTTTTTAAGCGGTTTTATTTTGAATATTTTGAGTTATACTCAACCAAACACTTCCTATTTGTCTCCGACCAAGCGTTCAGCTAGCAAGTGGATATCTCCTGCCCCCATAGTTATTAGCAAATCTTGGGGACGTGTATGTGCAATCAACCAACTGGTGGCATTTTCAAAGTTTTCAGAAAAATATGCTTCTTTGCCTTGTTCGCGTAATCGTTCAACTAAAAGCTGTGACAGATAATTTGGTGATAATTCTGTAGAAATTGCTTCACGTGAAGCAAAAACAGGCAATATTAAAATTAAATCTGCTTGTTCAAAAGAAGCAACAAATTCATCCAAAAGATTTTGTGTGCGAGAATAGGTATGCGACTGGAAGGCACATACTATGCGCTTATGAGGGCCGTTTTTGGCCGCCGATAACGATGCTCTAATTTCAGTTGGATGATGCGCATAGTCATCTACTACTGTAACACCATTAAACATTCCTTTATGTTCAAAGCGGCGTTTGGCTCCAATAGCACTATTAAGCCCGTTAATCAAAGGCTTTGCCGGGATACCAAGCACATCTGCAACAGCGGCAGTAGCAAGCGCGTTATCTATATTATGGGCACCACGAAGTATTAGTGACACATTTTTCTTTTCGATGCTATTTTTGCTTGCAATAGTGAAAGATGGCTGGCCTTCTTCATTATAACGAATATCTTCTGCCCAAAAATCGGCATCTTCAGTACCATAGATAAACACACGGCAAGAAAGTCCGTCAATAATTTCCTTGAGGCATGGGATTCCGCCATGTATGACTAAAGTACCTTCTGGTGGGATGTTTTGAGCGAAACGTCGGAAGGAATTTATCAGACGTTCCAATGTACCAAAATAATCTAGGTGGTCACTGTCAATATTTAATATTACGCCTACATGAGGATAGAACTGAAGGAAACTATCGAAATATTCGCAGGCTTCTATAACAAGGTACTGAGATTTACCCACCCTAAAATTACTGCCAATTGCCTCCATATAACCCCCAATTGAAATTGTAGGGTCAAGTTCCGCCGCCAGGCATACTTCAGAAACAATTGCTGTGGTAGTGGTTTTCCCATGACTTCCAGCAATAGCAACAGAATATGGGTATCCGTGCATCATTTTTCCTAAAAGCTGTGCCCTGTCCAATGTGGGTATCTGCATATTACGTGCCGCAGTGAGTTCTGGATTATTAGGCTTAACAGCGGCGGTGTGTACCACCAAATCCATTTCTTTTGTAATATGGGCGGCATCATTACCCAAACTTACACCAATGCCTTGATTCATTAGATGCTGAGTAATATCCGATGCAATCCAATCTGAACCAGTAATGGTATAACCGTCCTTATGCAGTATTTCTGCCAGACCACTCATGCTGATACCACCAATACCAATAAAATGGATATGTCGTATATTTTCGCCTAAATTCATTTTGTGCATGTCCAACGCCTTTCTTTGTGGGAAATTTTGTTAGCGACACTATACTATGATTTGGTAAATTATGCAACATGCCTGTTATACTACTCGTGAACCGAAACATTTTCAACACAGGTGCGAGTATACTTACTTTGGTGTATTACGTTTACCAATAAGTTGTTCAACAGCATACATAACACGAATCAATGTAAGTTCGTCGAATCGGCGAGCTATAAAATACAAACCTATGGGAACAGCATTTTCTCTAATATTGACGGGAATTGTCCCCGATGGGAAGCCTGTAAGAGGTGCTATGCCCATATGTTCACTGGCACCAACAAGTATATCAAGATTATTGCTGGTGAAAATTTTGTCAAGGTCACTAATAGCTGTCTCGCGGCGACGCAGTGCTTTGATATATTCGGGATGAATAGGGCGTGATTCATCTAAGCATTCTTGTAAAATAGTCTGCCCATATTTCAAGCATATTTCGCTATTGGCTTTATTATAGTCTACAATATCCTTTAGTGATTTCATTCTTCCGCTGGAGTGAAATGAATATGAATAGCTGGCCAAATGATAGTCCATGCATCGCTTAAATTCATGCTTTGCAATAAATTTGCCAAAATAATGCCAAGGTTCTTCTGGGGTAATATTGGGTATATCTCTTGTAACAATGGCTCCAGCATTTTCTATCGCGCTTACCGCCTCTTCAAGAGCAGTATTAAATTCGCTATCCTCACTATTTTTTTCTCCATAAATGCCAATTCGCATTCCCCTTAAACTCGCGCCTTCCAACCCCATGGTGTAATCCTTACCCTGATTGTTGGCATTGAAATCCATATGATGAATACCATAGCGATAAAACTGGTTTATAGCACTATCCTTTAATGCAGTCAATAAGATTGCCGCATCTTTCACCGTCCGTGCCATTGGGCCTGCCGTGTCCAACGTATTTGAAATGGGTATTATGCCAAAGCTACTTAATAACCCGGCTGTAGGTTTAATACCTACAATACCATTGGAGAAGGCAGGCGCGATTATAGAACCATGCGTTTCGGTACCTACACTTACAGCGCATAAATTAGCAGATACTGCTACAGCCGAACCAGTACTAGAACCTGATGGGTCTGCTTCACTATTATATGGGTTTTTAACCTGCCCACCACGAGAACTATATCCGTTGGGCATATCTTGAGTCATCCAATTTGCAAATTCCGTCATATTGGTTTTACCCAATATTATTGCCCCGCCATTACGTAAACTTTGTACTATATCTGCATCGGCACAGCAGGCAAAATGCTCGGCAAGAGCCATACTTCCAGCACTCGTATTCATTTTGTCCCATGTGTTTATATTGTCTTTTAGCAATATTGGAATACCGTGCAACGAACCTTTCAAAATACCTTTTGCTCTTTCATCATCCATAATTTGAGCGATTGTAAGCGCGTCCGGGTTAATTTCAAGAACGGAATTATAACCATTTTCACAAGAGTCAACTTCTGCTATCCGTTCCAAATACATCATTACAAGCTCTCGATAAGAAATAATTTTGGCGGCTACAGCGGCTTGTATATCCGCAATTGTTGCTTCTTCCAACACAAACATTTTTTTACATCCTCTTTCCTTAGGCTTCTCGTTTGTCCATTATATACTGTATCAACTGTTTTTTTATGCCTTCATCCGAAAATAAAACTGTCACCCTGTCTATCAAATTGTTTAGGTTTTCATACTTCCCCGTTTCAGAATAATAATCTGCTAAGTGCATATAAGTTTTACGGTATTCGCTATCCAGCGTCACTGTTTCTTCCAATATGAGAATGGCATCGGTCTTTTCTTGCTCACCACCTTTGGAAATCAATGTGTCAGCCCAATCCACCAATGCAGAAACGTATGTGTTATAGTTATTTTCGTAAGTGACTATCTTTTCAAGGTTTGCTAATCCGTATAAGCTTTTTAATTGCAGATTGGTCATTTTTTCGGGAAAACGTAACATGGTCAAATTACCACGCTTTTGTACATATTTCTGCTTTTTGTCAACTTCTGCATTGGTAGTTTCTCGTATAGGCAAAGAATCCAAATCAGGCTTAAAGTAAAAATGTGCTTCAACATCTCGCGCCCGTGCCGCATTTGCCTTCTTTTCATCTTCCAAAAACTTGTCTCGTAAAGCATAACGATTACGCATCCCACGAAAAGACAAAAAAGTCACGATACCTAAAATCCCAACAACAAATATCAAGTTAAAAGCTATGGTATTAATAACGCCGACATCTTCCATGCCGCACTTCCTTTCTTTTACCATGCCGCGTTGGTTCACGAGTATATAAATAGTTTATGAAAAAAACCCGCTACGCGCAAAGGCTACGGCTATTTTTCACGCTTCATTAATTTTCGATTCTTGTTTACGTGGTGTTCCCATACCGCGGAAGCTTACTTCAGGGCGTGCTTTAGGGGGCTTACGTCGCATAAAAATCAGTATCCCCGCCAATAACATACAACTGATTAGCCCAATGACAATATACATCATACTTATTTCCCGTTGCTTTTAGCTTTCAAAGTGTTATTTTGAATATAGATACGTATACAAACACCTAGAATTTTCCGCCTCTGCAACGGTTCACCTCCTTGTGAACGGCTTTATAGCCTTTTCAGACTTTTTTTAATCGTGACAAATGCGCCATAATTTTCTTTTCACCGATTCTGTCAAAAAGAACTGTTACTTCAAAATCAGCCCCTGCTGGGTCAATGGCTTTTACTATACCTGTACCATATTTCATTTGACGAACCCTATCGCCTACCTCAAACTCAAGTTTTTTGTCCCTTGGCACCGGAATATTTTCGCGGTATGGGTTAGATTCGCCAAGGGGTTTAGGCATACCCGATGGTTTATTGGAAAATGACTGTTTTAGGGCAGTAGATTTTTCGCTTACCTTCTCGAAAGAATGTGGGGGAAGTTCCTTTAGGAAGCGGCTAGGCGAATTGCTTACGCTATGGCCATGCTGCATACGAGTAACCGCTGAGGTAAGGTATAATTGGTTTCTGGCGCGAGTAATGCCCACATAACACAAGCGGCGTTCTTCTTCTAGTCCATCTGGGCCGTCACTGGTAACAGCGCGATAAGATGGGAAAATCCCTTCTTCAAACCCTACAATGAATACGTTGGAAAATTCCAGTCCTTTAGCACTATGCAGGGTCATAAGAGACACAGTTTCCGCGCCTTCCACATGATTATCTATATCGGCCACTAGTGCTACTTCTTCTAGGAAAGCGGACAAGCCACGTTCGTTTTTGTCTCGTTGGGATTCAAACTCATAGGCTTTTGATAGCAGTTCCTTTGCATTTTCTATCCGACCTGTACCTTCCTCAGTGCCATCTATTAAACTGTTTAGATAATCAGTAAGCTCAAATATCTGCTGTATTAACTCCGTAACATTTTGGACATAGTTTGAGCATTTGTCCATTATATCCATAAAACCTCTTACAGCCATAATGGATTTTTTATTTAATCCAGGAACCATATCGCATTCATGCAATGCGTCCGAAAAAGGCATATCCGAATCAGCGGCATATTTACGGATACGTTCTATCGTTTTGTCGCCAATACCCCGACGCGGCACATTTATAATGCGTGTCCAGGCCATATCATCTGCCGGATTATCAAGTGCCTTTAGGTATGCCAGCACATCCTTAACTTCCATTCTCTCATAGAAACGCACACCGCCATACAATCTATAAGGAACTCCCATAAGCACCAATCGGTCTTCCACTGCACGTGATTGGGCATTATTTCGGTACAAGATAGCATAATCACTGTAGTTTCCTCCGGCAACAACTCCTTGTTTTATAGTATCGGCTACAAAAACTCCTTCAGCTCCTTCGTTATAAGCACGGTGAACTTTGATTTTTTCGCCGTACCCATTTTCCGTCCAAAGAGATTTTTTACTACGGGTGAAATTATTGTTTATTACAGCATTGGCCGCTTCCAAAATAGCCTGGGTAGAACGGTAGTTTTGCTCTAATTTAATTACTGTTGCTTGAGGAAAATCACGTTCAAAGTTTAGTATATTCTGAATGTTGGCACCGCGCCACCCATAAATACTTTGGTCATCATCTCCAACCACACAAAGATTCATCCATTTGCCCGCCATAAGAGAAGTCAAACGATATTGAGCGGCGTTGGTATCCTGGTATTCGTCTACCAATACATAACGAAAACGTTCTTGATATTGCTCCAAAACATCTGGCTGAGTTTCAAATACTTCTACCGTGCGGAAAATAATATCGTCGAAATCCAACGCATTGTTATTGAGAAGTTTGCGCTGGTACAACTCGTATGCCTCAGCGATATTGCTCATTTGATAATTCCCCGCAGATAGTTTAGTAAATGCCTGTGGGCTAACCAGCTCGTTTTTCTGATTGCTAATAATATTAGCAACATGACGTACTGGGTAATATTTATCATCCAGGTTTAACTCATTCAAACATTCTTTTAACAGACGCTCGCTGTCGGAAGTATCAAATATGGAAAATCGGTTATCATATCCTATCTTGGTTATTTCGCGGCGTAGAATCCGCACACAAGCTGAATGGAAGGTTGCAACCCAAACTTGCCCACCAAGTGGGGTAACAGCATCCACCCTTTCGCGCATTTCCCTTGCGGCTTTGTTGGTGAATGTAATAGCGATAATATTGTAGGGTTTAATCCCGTTCTCAATCAAATGAGCAATACGATAGGTCAGCACCCGTGTTTTGCCAGAACCTGCTCCAGCAAAAATAAGTAGTGGCCCTTCTCCATGCAGAACCGCTTGCTGTTGCATTGGGTTGAGAGCTGTCAAATAATCCATATGGCAATTTCCCTTCTGAAGTATTACTTTAATATTTATACCTAGGAGCAAAATAACGCTATAAAATAGTCTTCTCATGATTATATACCGTGTATGGGGCGAATGTCCAATTTTTACTTTATATATACGTCATCTGTTTTAAGGAAATAATTTGATATATTGCTCTTCCGATAAAGTCCTGAGTGGAAAACCTTGGGACACTGCACCCAATCCCCCAAATTTACTCGCTTTCGGCTTATCGTTGCATTAAAAAAACCGACAAGCATTAGCCTATCGGTTCAACAATTACATACATACACTAATGAAAATTCACTACCAATGTACCCACATAAACAGATATACGCTGGATATCAATACGCATATCTGTTAATGTCACCTACATCTACCCCAGGGTGTAAAGCAATGTTTACAGCGTTTGCAATAATATTTGCTAACCGCTCTACCACAGCATCCACTTCTTTGGGCGTTACAAACATATTTCCGGGACTCATAAGTTCCTTAATCAGTCCGTACTTTTCTTCATCTTCCAACTCACTTAACATTTCATAAAAGGCAGTGCCTTTTTCTGATTCGCGTGCCATTTCTGTAATCATTAGGTTCATGGTATCGTTAACTAGCGTTGCCGCGTCAACTACCGTTGGTACTCCTATAGCTATAACTGGCACTCCTAGTGTTTCTTTACTAAGGCGCATTCTTTTATTGCCCATTCCGGCACCGGGATTAATGCCTGTATCTGTCATTTGTATCGTGGCGTTTATCCTGCTAGTGCGGCGCGCCGCCAATGCGTCTATGGCTACAATTAAATCGGGACTTATTTTTTCTGCTACACCTTTTATTATCTCGCCGGTTTCTATTCCTGTTACGCCCATAACGCCCGGCGCGATTGCCGCTACTGAACGCACTTCTCCTTGAAGTTCTTCGGGCAAAATATCACTCATATGCCGTGTTACCATTAATTTTTCAATAACCTTTGGGCCTAACGCGTCTGGTGTTACCTGCCAATTACCCAATCCTGCCGCAAGTACCGCGGCACCTTTATCAAGGTTGTGTAACTGTCCCAATTTTTCTGCCATAACTTTGATAACTGTTTCATGAGCATAAACGTCACTTTCTTTCATAGCTTCAGATTCAATGGTAATATAATTGCCCATTGGCTTTCCCATTGCTTCTGCACCTTGCTCGTTCACCACTTTTACCCAAGTTACGGTAATGCCATTTCCAGTTTCCGTCTCAATTTCCACGCCTTCTATATCGCTATCCCGTTCTTCCCGCAACATTTCTGATGTTTCTAATGCTAGGTCGGTGCGGATTGCCGCATTACGATTCGCCACTTGTAGAACCTCCTTTTGCAAGTTGTTGTATTTTTAAGTATCGCCTCGGATATTACTATTTCCAACTTGCATAAATTCATGTGTTTTCCTCTACCGTCCTCGAACACGCGCCGCCAATATAGTCATATCATCTTTGGCTAGGCCACCAGATTCGCTTTCGGCGGCTCGCAAAATATAATCTGCTACATCTTGTGGATTGTGTAAACGACATTTTTGCAAAGTGGTGGCTAGCCAGCTCTCTTTATCGGATACACCTTCTATGGATTCTGCTACACCATCAGTCACCATTAGAATTATATCTTTGTCCATTAATCGGCGGCGGGTCGTTTCTAAATCTACTTGTTTTAACATTCCGATAGGAAGCGACGACGAGCTTATTACTGATACTATTCCATCTCGTAATAAAAATGTTGCCCACGCGCCTATTTTAATAAATTCTGCTTGTCCCGTATAAAGGTCAACCGCACATATATCCAATGTGCTAAAAGATTCCTCGCTATTTTTTAGCACCAGTACAGAATTAATCATTTTTACTGCTAGTTCCTTTTCAAAGCCGGATTCCAGAAAATCCTCCAGCAATTCCACCGTGGCTGTGCTTTCGCGTTGCGCTTTTTCACCAGAACCCATTCCATCTGATAAAGCCAGTAGACATTGGCCGTTTCTCAACTCCATATAAGAATAACTATCGCCGGAATCCCCGCCTCTATTTTTTGCACGGCGTGCTACCCCACATTGCATCTTAAAGCGGCGGTCTTCTACAAATCGCAAGGCGCAAGAATTACGTCCTGCTACTCCGCTACGACAACCACTATTTTCTTCCACTTGCATTTTTCGCTTTAGCACTGCTGAAAGCACAGGCAAAATAATTTGTTCACAGCCCCCTTTGCGTGTACGACATATAGGTCGATTTACGGTTACTTGGTATCGACCAGATTCATCTTCCAGTACCAGCACCGAATCAACTTCAATCTTATTGCGCAAAAGGGAGTTAATCATTTCTTCTTCCAGCCCTTCATGAAAGCGTAATGATATATCAATTTCCCCAGCCAGACGCCGCATAATTCCAGATACGCCTTGTAATTGTTGGCTAACCAATTCTCGGCTTTCAGCAATACGGTTATGCCATAAAAGGTTCTGTTTATATAGGGCAAAAATTGTATTCAATTGCTGTAAAAAAGCTTCGGGGTGTATGCAGCGTTTCACAAAATTGGGATTGGCCTCTTCCAGCGACATTGTGCCATTTTTTCCACAAGAACCCAACATGGAAAAAATATATTGATATGTTTCATAAAATGACTCTTCCCAACAATCTTCCCGTTTTTTGCAAGAATGGCAAGCGCGTGCGGCCAAATCATCTATTAAATGTGCTACATCCCTTTTTCCAAGGCTTGTTTTAACTGGTTTAGAAAGCCCTGTAAAAGTAATTGCCAGTTTCTCAAAGGCTGAAGCAAAAGAATTTAGGCGTTCGGTAGTTTCTTCTTTTATTTTTTCAATGTATTCTCCGGCACTATCCATGCCAGGGTTTATTGTAGAAGCCAAATTAAAATGAAACTCCTGCGGTGTCACCATAAAAGCTATCCCAGCACCAATGGCAGCATATATCAAAGTATGTGCCAAATACTCGGGTACCAATAAATACATAGCACCTGCGCCAGTTATCACTAGCGCGGCAATTACCGGAACTCGGCCATACCGCTTAAAGCAACCACCACCCATTCCAGCTATGCTTAAAGTCGCACTCATACCTGCTGTCCAAAAACCAGCCAGATGTAACATTAAACCTAGTAGCATCCCAGCCACGCCGCCCATAGCGGCACCGCCTTTGTAAGACGCTATAAAAAGAACATACAAGCTCATAAAAAATCGTAACGACATTCCACCCACATAAATATCTGAAGCACCTGCAATCACTGACCCAAATACCAAAGCTAAAGCAATCATGTCTTCACCAGAAAACAGATTTTTGCGTCGATGCGCCGTTAAGATTAGGGTTGCACGTTTGACAATAAGCACTAAAGCGGCGGTTAGTATGCTTTCTAAAATGACTACCGCTAACAGAAAGCCTCCACTTCCTGTTAAGATTGCTACTACAATTCCCGCCGCAAGAGTGGAACCCCCAGCCATTAATGCTTGTGCATAAAGTCTTAATGGTGGTTTGCGTAAACGCGGGTATAAAAAGCGCGTAGCCAAAGATTGACAGAGACACAAAAGCCCTATCGCCAATATGTAACGTAACATAAAGATATCGCCTAAACGCGTGGCAAGCCCTAGGGATACAAATATCGCCGTTATGTAAAAAGACCAGCCACTTCCCACCGACATAAAAGTAGCCGCAAAGGCAACCGCTAAAGGGTTAACCATCTGAAAAACCGCGGCTCGCCCAATAAAAAAGCCTGCACTTCCTACCAATGTTGTAGCCAGTTCTCGTTTAGATAAGAACATTGCGGGGATTTTTGTCGTATTTGTCACACTCGCCGTTTTTGACATTTTTGAAACTTTTGAAATTTTTTCTGTTTTTGTTAGCCGCATATTTTTCACTCCTTGTTGTAACATAATGTATATTGTACAAGGAATGGCTGTCGGCTTTTGCTGGATTACGTGAATTGGGACAAGTTTTGTTTTATCATTTACGACAGCAGACGAAAAATCTTACAAAAAATATATAAAAGTCGATTGTATTTTTTAGAGCTGATATGATAAAATCAAATCACTTACAGTAAAGAAAAACATGGTAATTCTCATTTTCCATACAACTATATCAAAGCTCGTATCATTTGCTAGGGAGTGAAAACATGGACGATTCAAGTAACCCGAACCACATAAGCCGCGAATTCAAGGCAATAGCTGAAATGTTATTTGAAAAAGTATCTCAAAGCTGTTCAGGTCTACCAAATGCTACTAACGATTCAAATACCACAAAACAAAAAGTATTTATGTCTTACTGCTATGGCACCGAAAGAGCGTGGACTGTCAACGGAATAGGAAATTCCCTTAAAACTGCTTATGAGTCCGCAAGAAATTTGGCCGCTAAATCTATCATACAAAAAGGTATACTACCCAAGTGGATAATGATTGACATTGTTACAAATGAAACCGTAATCCCCCTTAAAGAGTATTATCAAATGCTAAATAGAACCCGTAGGGGTTATTTGCGATATGGTGTTGCATTTGATGAAATGTACAACACCGCCTTTTTGGAGCAAGAAATATACGGCAATAGCCTTATCAAATATATTAAAAAGGACGAACAGTATTTTAATATAGACAACATTAATGGTCATATAAAAAAGCATAGAAATCATACCTCTAAACTTCCCGCTGATTTTTTTCATAACCCTGATATTTCAGATAACTCTGATAATTCAGACAATCATGACAAAAACATGGACAAACCCATTATCATTTTTGAAACAAAAGGCTATTTTTATGACGAAGGGGTATATGTGCCATTAGAATCTTCCGTCGAATCTTTGCACAAAGGGATACGACATATTTCATTGGGCAACACGCCAGAAGAACAATCTCAAAACTTACTAGCACTTACTCACAAAACAGCCGATTCCTTACTTTCTACACTAAATAATGATGGTAGCTTTGTTTATGGATACTATCCTTGTTTTTCTAAAGTAGCATCAGGATATAATGTACCCCGGCATTCATTAGCGGTATATTCACTTGCAGATTTGTATTTGCTAAGCCCCAAAGCCAAATACAAAGAGAGTGCATTGTTAGCATTAGAATATATGCTTGACAATTATGTATACTACCACGATGAAGAAACGGCTTTTATTATTGACCATGTAAACGAAAACGAAACTGAAATAAAACTAGGTGCCCTTGGAATGGCCATTTTAGCAATAACAAAATGTATGGAAATATTTGATGAAAATGATAGCAAGGAAAAATATATCACCATATTGCGCAAACTCGGTAATGGAATTTTATATTTGCAAAATAAAGAAACAGGAAATTATACCCATGTATTAAGCTATCCTAGCATGGAATTGAAAGAAGAATTTAGAATTGTTTACTATGCAGGAGAAGCTTGTTTCGCACTAACGCGGCTATATACTGTTGATAGAAATCAAAAATGGATGGATGCAATAGAACTCGCCTTTGATTTCTTTATTGCGAACGATTATCATAAATTTAGCGACCACTGGCTAGCATACGCTGTTAATGAAATATCTTTATATAAAACTGAGGACAAATATTATGAATTTGGGCTGAAAAATGCCTTTTATGATTTGGATTTTATTATTAATCGTGATACAACATGGAATACCTTCTTGGAAATGCTTAATGTTTCCATAATGGTAGTGAATAAAATACAGGAAATGGGCAAAAGTTATTTGCTTAGAAATTATGATATTAAAAAGCTGGAACACGCACTTGAAACTCGATTTAATAGGCAACTTAGCTCAATTATGTTTCCAGAAATGGCTATGTTTTTTAAGGAACCATTCACAGTATTGTATGGTATTTTTATTAGACATCAAACTTTTAGAGTAAGAAATGATGACGTTGCTCATCATTTGATGGGGTATAGTAATTATTATAGGCTTAGGTTTTTGTCCGAATCACAGAGTGTCACAAAAAAATGGGCGTTTTCTTCTAATGAGTTACAAGAGATTTTAGGCGGTTATTGGTATCCAGATGCACCTTCCTTTTTATCAATTGATTATCTTGCACTATTTACCAAATGGATGGTATCTCCAAACACTTGTTTTGTTGCAATGTCTAATGAAACCTGGCATGAAGGTTCGGGTGGGCGTGGCCATTATGGAAATATTTTTAGTGATTCGCACGTTACGATTGCAAAACATTATTTTACATTGCCAAAGGTAAAACAAAATCTGGTTTGCATTATTGCAGAAAGACCTATTGCCGAATTATTTGAACATGTGCCGCAACTAATCGTTGAAAACTCTTATGAAGCCATGATGAGATTAGCAATTGTTGCACGCGAAAAAATGGCTGAAAACGGTAAAGTTATTGCTATAACTGGTGCAGTTGGAAAGTCTACAACGGTTAATATGCTTCAATGTTTATTGAACGATGAATCAGATTATATTTCCAATACAAATGGTCATAACTCCAGAACAGGTGTGCCACTATGGCTGGCTTCGGTTGGGCGTTTTAATCCTGAATTTAATCAACAAGGTTCTAAACCTAATATATGTACACTAGAAGTTGCTGAATCGGCTCTTTGGGCAACAAAATCAGGTATTTGTACAATTGTACGTCCTCATATTTGTGTTGTCACACATGTAGCTTTGACTCAATGGCATGTTACCACTCGTAACGACCGTGATGTAGCAGTAATTGTAAGTAGAGTTTTTAATGGAATCATGCCTGATGGGTTTGCAGTTCTATACTATGACATGCCATATTTTGACTTGGTTGAAGAAAAAGCTGTAAATTGCGGGGCTTCGATAATCACATATGGGGAGACTGATAATTGTGATTCTTATATTCAACAATATAGTTTTAATTTACCAACAGCAGGAGATGACAACATTAGCTACTCTACTTCTGTAACTGCTAAAGTACTTGGCGAAAAGATTACCTATCAAATGGATACTATTGGAAAACCTTGTGTTATTAATTCGCTAGCTGCTTTAACAGTTGCTAAGTTATCGGGTTTTAATATAGCAAATATTGCGAAAAATCTTAGCTATTTCAGACCTATAGCAAACACGGGGGATGTATTTGGTTGTGGCGGTGTATGTATTGTAGATTGTAGCAAAAATTCAGAGATACCTTCCATAATAGCTGCATTTGACATATTAAATCAAATTAAACAAAAACCAGGAACACGTAAAATCGTATTGCTTTCGCGAATCGTTAATTTGACTGAACACAACCCCAAATGCTTTTTGAAATTGGCCAAACCTATACAAGATTCCGGTTTCGATAGGTTTTTTTTACACGAACCAACAAATGAGTTTAGAGATTTGATTTACAAAATACCCAGTAAAATGTTAGGCGGAAAATACAAAACGGTTGAAGAAGTTGTAAACGCAGTTATTGAATATATCAACGAGGGAGATTCAATCCTAGTGATGGGTGCCCCACGTGCTAGCGATTTTGGTAAAGTAATGGATTTGCTCCAAAATGGCATACTAAAAAAGAAGGAAGCGGGATGGCCTAAACAACCGCCCTCCGCCTCAGTTCTAGTTTTTTCGGCAGACAAAAACAAGATTGTTTGGCAAAAAGGTGATGTAGATGAAAAATACCCAGGGGGTCTTGGACTGCCAATTATGCTCTATTATTTACTTGACCTCATAAGAAAGGAAAAACTATCATGGCACGATAAAGTCACAGTAAACGAATACGCCGCTAAAGAATCTCATTTTTCCAATTCGCTGGGCTTAGCACATTTGGAAAAATTGGATTTACTTACTTTGTTTAAGGCAGCTGTAATTAACAACTCACCTGATGCAATTACCGCGTTGTCAGGACATATTTTTGAAAAAATCGGGGAATCAAAAAATAAGACCGTTCCAATGTTAAGGAGCATTGGTCTTGATTGGGGTATACCCAGCTCCGCTATAAAGAATGTTTCTGGCCGTTATTTTGATAATAATCCGCAATACTTTACTCCAGAATATCTACTTAAAGTAGGTATTCAAATAATGTCGTTTGATTATAATAACATTCTGTTCCAAAAAAATATGTCTCATAACGAAAAATACTTTGAAGGTATTTTGAATAAAGTCCCAATTACAAACTACCTTTCTTATTCGACTAATTCTAACACAGCGACCAATTCCACAGATTTAGCAATAAATACTATTTGTATGTGTGAATATGGTGATGAAACTTTATTTGTGGCCATTAGTAGAGCTAAAACTTTGCTTGAACACGACATATTATTGCTTGAAGCATTGCATCGCGCTCGTACTCCATTACCAGAACCGTCAGAAGAATTTGTTTCATTGAAAAAAAGTGCAATAACCCTTTGTGGAGACACTTATTGCGGTGAAAGATATACAAAATGGCGCGTTGCACGAGGCATTGAAGACCCAATTCAAAGATATGGGGATGAAGGTTATTTATTTTCTTTTGAAAAGGTCGCGTCACTTATTTCGCATAACACTTTCAATATTGTTAACTCTGAGTGCGTTTTATCGCCCGTTTATGATGAAACTCAGCAAACCGGAAAATATCTTGATTTTGTTCTTGGTGGGAATCCTGAGAAAACAATTGCTTGTTATAGAAAAACAAATATTAATGCAGTCATGCTTGCTAATAATCATGCTATGGATTTTGGTGCTACAGGATGTAGGCAGACTCGCAGGTATTTTGAGGAAGCAGGTATTTTTCCTATAGGGACAGGTAGTAATATTGACGAAGCTGAAAAACCTCTGTTATTAGAGTTATGCGGCAAACGAATAATTATTTTTAGTGCATATTGCTATTATATTGAGAAGAGAAATAAAATTTTCAGGCATTATTCTCTAGGAGCAAATACTGGTACTGCTTTTGGCACTACTATTGTAAATGATATTTCATTGTGGTGTAAAATCCGCCAATACCGCGACAAATACGAAGACGCATTTATCATCTTTTCGCCACATTGGTCTACTGATTTCAATAAAAATCATTTGCATCTCCGCCCGATTGCGGCAAGAGCTTTTGAAGCGGGAGCAGATATTATTTTGGGGCATGGCCCGCATATTCCAGTAGGAGCTGAGCATGTAAGTGGTAAAGTTTGCGTTTATTCATTAGGGAATTTCGTATTTAATACCACGGGCATTGATTTGGACGCTTCTGGACATTCGCCTTATGGAATCGTGGCACAAATTCATTTTTCTCATGAACATCCAGAATTAAGACTGTATCCCATTTATGTGCATAATCTAAAGACGTTTTTCCAACCTTACCCTGTAACGGACAATGGACAATTTGAAGAGTTTACAAGTGGTCTAATAGGATTGAAAAAATTTTCAAAGGGTTATGATGATGTGGGTCACTATCTAAGCATGAGTTTATAAAAATACAAAATATGGGGTGATATTTATGTTTGAACAACCATTTTGGCAACAAAATAACAGTACTGTTTTGTATGCTTGTGCAAAAACCAACTATTTATGCTATCTTATAACCGTTCGTATGACAATGTATCGTGAATTGAGAGCTGTACTTATAGTAAGCGAACGATTTAAGGATGACGATATCTACACAAAATTGCGTACTAGTGGAGTTTTTGATGAAGTAATAGTTGTAAACTTTTTTCCAGGCCAAGCGTTTTTGAAAAATAATCCTTCTGCTAGTTCTCAAGAACTTCAAAAAAGCATTGTAAACCACTTTGATGCAATAATGTATAGTTTAGGGTATGAAATTGGAGAGTTTTTTTCGGTTGTTTTGGTAACAGATAAAATAGACTATGAGTTCGATATTTATCTCAATTCGAAAAAGGTTTATTATTTATTTTTTGAAATGGGGCCAGGAGCCTTACGGAGACGTGAAAAACGCATTTTAGTGGAAGGCGATTATAAACCTGCTTTTAGAGATTTGATATTAGAACTTAGAGCATTTGTGGGTCGAAGCCCCTATTCAATTACCTTCTACAATCACGGGAATAAAGACTTCTATCCAGCACTTGGAAAGTTAAGACTTATTTATTATCTTAATGAGGAGGTTAAGCGGATAAGTGAAGCTGACAGAGATCTAATTTTCAAGGCTTATGATTACGAATGGGTTGCACCGCCAGTGAAAGAAAATGGGGGATATACTCTATTTTCACTACAAGGAGGGGCGTATATCGTTGACCCTATACAAAGGGATAAAAGTTTTGTATCTTTATTTATGAAAAATAAAGATAGATTCTTAATATATAAGTTTGTAGTTCAGACTGTAATTGACTATTTTGTTGATGAAAATGATGAAACTTTTATTAAAACTCATCCTAATCACCCATTTACTCCAAAAATAGCAAAGGTAGATTTTGATTCAAAAATAAAATTATTATCTAAAATGCCAGGACAATTTTATGAACTGGAGCCATCAATTAGACAATATACTTTTGAAGCAGTCATTGATTTTGGTAGCGTAAATATGTCATTGTCTTATAAGCAAGGATATTTTCTTAGTAGAAGTTTCTGCGAGTGTATCCCTGTAATTAATAGGCTTTGGTTTGTTTTAGGTTTAATTTATGAACATCTGAAAATCAACGAACTTGTGGGGATTTTTGGTGTTTCGTCGGTTCATGCTAAAGTTTTGGCACGAAAACGCTTTAACAGAGAAATAGAGTGTGCTGATATAAAGAATTTAAGTAAACACCTTAGTAACCCACAATCTACAAAAGTTGTTATTATCAAAGATTTGGATTCAACTGCGGTTTTGGAAAAGACTACAAATGCAAACATAGTTGCAATACTCAGGACAAAAAATGCACCAAATGTACAAGGGTATTATACTTCAAAGTTTGTTATCACAAAAGAAACACTTAAAAAAAGTGGGTTCTCCACTTTGCGTGAAGAAGAGTTTTATATCTTAGTGAAAAATGAAGAGTTAAGTGATGAAATAACGACAAATTTGAACGAGTTTTCAGAAATCAAGGAGTTACAAATGGTTGGTACTAGAATTAATTGCAATGCAAAGCGTTAATTTCTGCAAGCCTAGTACATCGTTCATGCTTTTTCGGTTGATTGGATTCAAATACGATTTTATCTCAAAAGACACACTTGCTTATGGGTGTGTCTAATTGTCATGTTTTAATATTATTTTGCTATTATTTTTGTCGCTAACCCTAGACGAATACAGTGTTTGCGTCTATGATATAATCTAAGTGTTTTCTGCACCTCTTGTATACTTATGCCACCAATTCGGGGGGCAATTGTTTTTGCAAATTAATATTTCAAAGGAGAATGATGAAATGAAATTCGCTGTTTCTTACAGTGGTGGTAAAGACAGTGCATTGGCAACGTATAGAGCTATCGTGGACGGACATGAGCTTGTCCTGCTGATAACCACATATAGCGATAGTGATACCCAGTCGCATTTTCACAATTTGAAAAAAGAGTTGTTGGAAAGGGTATCCGAATCGCTGGGTGTTCCATTGTTACTGGTAAAAACTGATACAGCGGGGTATGCTGATAATTTTGAAGCCGCTTTACTTAACGCAAAAGAGATGGGTGCCGAAGCTTGTGTTTTCGGGGATATTGACTTTGAAAATAATCGAAAGTGGATGATTGAGAAGTGCGAGAAAGCAGGACTTGTCCCGCTCTTTCCTCTATGGGGACAAGGGCGGCGAGAAACTGTATATGAATTAATTGATAGCGGTTTTGTAGCTACTATCACTACGATAAACAATGAGTGCTTAACCAACGATTTTTTAGGACAAAGACTTACTAAAGAATTGGCGGAGTGTATTGCCGCAACAGGTGCGGATATTTGCGGCGAAAATGGAGAATATCATACTTTTGTTTCAGATGGGCCAATTTTTAGAACACCTGTAGCTTTCACTTTGCAACAAGGTCAACAAGGAGCAGTTGAACCGTAAGCGGGAGGTAACCTTGATGTATAAATATGAAATCATAATCTATTGGAGTGAAGAAGATAATAGTTTTATTGCAGAAGTTCCAGAACTTGCTGGTTGTATGGCGGATGGTACAAGTTATTTCGATGCAATAAAAAATGTTGAGATTATTATTGGTGAATGGATAGAAACAGCTAAAATGTTGAATAGAGATATCACAAAACCAAAAGGAAAATTGATGTATGCTTAGTTAGATAGCGTTTTCAGCAAATAGAGGATTAATGAGGTAGTAAAAAAGGAGAATAGTATGGCAACTACTAGTATAACTATTGAGATAGACAGTGAACTAAAAGATAGAGCGCAAAGCATTTTTGAAGCGTTGGGATTTGATATGTCTACAGCAATAAATATGCTTTTACGGAAGGCGATTTATCAGCAGGACATAGCATTTGGAAATTTAGCTGAAAATAAGAGCCGTCATGCGGCGTTTGGCTATCTCAAAGGCAAAATTAATGTACCCGACGATTTTAATGAGCCACTTGACGATTTCGAGGAATATATGTAATAGACCTCTTCTGAAGTATTTGTTAGACACACAGGCTTTGGTAAAGAATAGATTAGTTACAAGGATGATACAAAATGGCAATTACATTTGTGCTTGGTCTTCCGGGTTCGGGGAAAACCACGCATTGTTTACGCGAAATTACAAATCGGATTTCAGAAGCCGCTGGGTCGGCGTTGTTTTATATTGTGCCAGAACAATTTTCTTTGCAAGCAGAACGCTTGCTAGTGGCGCAATCCCCGGCGCAAGCAGTAATGCACGCACAAGCTATAAGTTTTGGACGATTGGCTTATCATGTTTTTGCAAGAGAAGGGGGCGCGCCCACAAAGCAGTTAAACGACACAGGCAAACATATGCTTTTGCGTAAAATTCTGCATGAATGTGAACTCCCTTTTTATGGTCGCGCTATTGGCAAGCCTGGCTTTATTGAAAGCCTTTCTCAAACTGTCACTGAATTTTTGCAGTATTCAATAAGTCCCCAAGATTTAGAACGCAAAATTAGTTCTAATTCATTTAAGTTAGGCCAAATCTCATTGGACGAAAATCCAGTGGAAAATTCAATTAATGAAAGCCTTTCCGGTAAACTAGCAGACTTAGCAACTATTTTTCGCAGTTATCGTTCGCATGTTACTGGACGGTATTTGGTGACGGGAGAAACCCTTGATTTACTTGCAGACGCGCTATTTGACAATGATTATTTGCGGGATGCTTTCTTTTGGGTGGATGGGTTTAATGGTTTTACACCGCAAGAATGTCGCATTATTGGACGGATTATGCCTATTGCACGAGAAGTAATCGTCACTCTTACCATGGACGCCCTACCTCGTGATGATACTTCACCACGTGTAACAGACTTTTTTTATCCCACAAAATGTACTTATCAGACTCTAAAAAGGTTGGCTAATAATTTGGGCGTTCCCGTTGCTCAGCCCATTATACTTTCCGAATTACAACGACATAAATCCAGTCCTTCACTTCAAACGCTAGTTAAATCGTTTCCGCATTCATTTTCAAAAGCCCAGCAACACACTAAAGAACTTGATATTGAAGTGTTCTCTGCACCCGATAAAGCTTCTGAATTAGTAATGGCAGCAGAATGGGTAAAGCACAATGTAACCGAAAAGGGTTGGCGTTTTAAGGATATGGCCATATTATGTGGAGATTTGGGGGGATACGAAAGGTTAGCACTAAATATTTTCGCACCATATGGGATTCCGGTATTTGTGGATAGCAAAACAGGGATTTTGTCCCATCCACTTACCGAGCTGATTAGAGCTGGGGTAGAAGTTGCGGCCTGGGATTGGCAATATGAGGCGGTTTTTAGGGTGCTAAAAACAGGATTTACCGGATTAGAAACAGATGAAATTGACAGGCTAGAGAATTATGTACTTGCACGTGGAATCAAGGGTTGGCGTTGGCGTAAGGAATGGCGTGAAATGGAGGATACTCGGCAGAAAGTACTTGAACTATTTGCGCCATTTTTGGAAGGCTTGCGCCCCGATAAAGTCATAAATATTGCCGAATTATCACGGCGCGTTTATGCTTGGCTTTATGACTTGGATGCACCAGGTACTTTAGCACGTTTACTAGAAGAAAGTATAGCCGCCAATGACCAAGCACAAGCACGTTGGCATCGTCAAATATGGCCGCGAATAGCCGAAATATTTGACAAGCTAGTAGAAATCCTTGGCGAAGGCGGAAAAGAAAGCCGCGTCACCGTTCGTGAATTTGCGGAAATACTGGATACAGGCTTTTCTTACGCAGACCTTGGCTTAATACCGCCCTCCTTAGACCAGTTAGTGATGGGTGATATTAATCGTTCGCGTTATCCTGCAATAAAGGGACTTTGGGTTTTGGGTGCAAATGACGGTCAGCTTCCGCCGCCTGTACCTGGAAGTAGCTTACTAACAGAAGATGAACGTGCTTCCCTACGTCGCAACGGGCTTGAATTAGCACCAGATTTACCACGCCGCTACAATGACAGCCTTCTTTCTCTTTATGGAGCTATTTGTCAACCTACCAATTCCCTTACGTTTTCTTATAGCCGCACAGGTTCTGATGGCAAACCCCTGCGGCCTTCTCCCATATTAACAAGGCTTAAGCATACTTTCCCTGGGCTAACAGAAAAACCTTGGGAAGTAATATCTGAAACCATAAATGTTGAAATAAAGGCTGAAGTAGAAGTTGAGGTAGAAGCTGAAGTAAAAGCTGAGCCCACATCCCTTTCGATTTCTAATAATTCTGCACAAATATTGTATGGCGGTTCTTTTATCACTTCCGCTTCTCAGTTGGAGGCTTTTGTACAATGCCCATTTGCACATTTTATGAAATATCATTTGCAAGTAAAAGAACGTGAAATTTACCAAGTCAAGGCTTTAGACCTTGGTGTTTTCTATCATGAGGTTCTAGCGCGTTCTACCCGGTCGTTGACTGAAAGCAACAAATGGCATGAAATTAGCCGTCCTGATATGGAATCCCTTGTAAACACTCATGCAGAGACTTTGCTTTTTACAGAAGGAGGCGACCATGTACTGCACAGTAGTGCCCGCAATGCTTATATACTACAGCGGGTCAAACGAATATGTGCCGTGTCTCTTTGGGCTTTGTGCGAGCAATATCGACGTGGTACTTTTGAAACAGTCGGGATAGAAACTGGATTTACCACCCATGATGGTACAAATGGGATAGTACTCCAATTAAATCCGCACCAGACGATGACCGTAACAGGTCGTATTGACCGGGTTGATACACTTGAGCATGACGGCTTGGAATATATTAAAATTTTAGATTACAAATCGGGGCGTGCAAAATTCTCAATGGAAGAAGTAGAAGCTGGGCAACAACTTCAGCTTCCCTTATATATGAACGCGTTACTTACAAACCCTGATATGAACCCTGGCGGAATTTTCTATTTTAATATTGATGACCCCATACTTCAATCAAATGAAGCGTTGGATGAACAAACGCGTGAGGCACTGTTATTGCAAGAGTTTCGATTGTCTGGACTAACTTTATCGGAACAACCTGTTGTTATAGGAATGGACAAGCATTTATGGACAAAAGGTGGCCATTCTCCGGTTATTCCTGTGTCACTTAATAAGGACGGGAGCTTTAGCAAAAATTCATCTATAGTCAATCAAAATGAATTTGCTCGCTTATGTCAATCTGTAGAAGAAAAGGTAAAAGAGATAGGTTCAATGATGGCTAGCGGTATAATTGGAGCCAACCCTTTCAAAAAAGGAACACATACTGCCTGTGATTATTGTAGTTATGGTGCGGTATGTGGGTTTCATAAATAAATGGCAGGGGGATATTATGTCCAAAAACTTTTATGAGTTGCAACCGATTAGGATTCCAGGCGGGTGGAAAGTAGAGTTTAATAGATTTACAGAATACGATTTGATGGTACATGATAAAGATGATGCGTGCCTTCAATTGACTGAATATTTATTGAGATTGTCTTTTTTTCATGACAAAAGTTCTACAGCCATAACAATTGATTTGGGCTGGTATCCTGATGGAGATACAAATGGCAATTATAATCTGATAATGGTAAGAGATTATAATTGGGTGCGTCCTTTAGAGGAATTTATCACAAAATCAAAATCAGATATCGTTTATCGAATTGAGTATTGGAGTTGTATTGGATTTTATCAGAAGTATATACCTAATTTTTTTCAGGCACCATAAAAGCCAAAATATAGTTACCGAGAGAGATGTCAAACAGCTCGTTCGTTTTTAAGGCAATGGCGAAATACAAATTCGTCAAATATAGCCTTAACGGACGAGTTTTTTCTATCTTACTTTTGCTTGAAATAGGCGTTGGAGTCACAAGTACTCGCCTTTCGCTAGTTTTCTGGGAACCAATATCCCCAAGGTACAACCCCATGGTTTTAATATTTTGTAGCAATTCTTTATATTTGTGAAAAATTATTATAAACCTAAAAAACACCTCAACATATTTACCAATAGGAATAAAGTACAAAGAGTATTATTTATGAATTATCCCGAAAAAATTAACGAACAGGTATTGTAATTGTTATTGCGGTATCGTATACTATCCCCACTAAAGTTGCAGTGACAACTTACTGCTAATTAGAGATATGAAGGGAGAAAATCATTTTGAAAAAGTTAATGCTTTTGGTAGTATTGTCGGTATTCGCGCTATCCTTGACCGCTTGCGGTGGAACAACACCTACTGGCGGCGGCGGTGGAGATGCAGGCTTCATAGGTATTGCTATGCCCACACAATCTTCTCAGCGTTGGATTGACGATGGCAACAACCTAGTAGCTCAGTTGGAAGCCTTAGGCTTCAGAACTATCCTACAGTACGGCGAAGACGTAGTTGCCGACCAAATCGCACAAATTGAAAACATGATAGTACAAGGTGTAGACATTCTAGTTGTAGCCTCCATAGACGGTGGAGCATTGACAGGTGTTTTGGCTCAAGCCGCCGCAGAAGGCATTTATGTAATAGCCTATGACCGTTTGATTATGGACACCCCACATGTTAGTTACTACACAACATTTGATAACTTTGCAGTTGGTGTAATGCAAGGTACCTCCATAATCCAATCTCTAGGCTTGGATGCAGGAGCCCAAGGCCCTTTTAATATCGAATTATTTGGTGGAAGTCCAGACGATAACAATGCCTTTTTCTTCTTTAATGGCGCGATGAGTGTACTGCAACCGCATATAGATGCAGGTCGTTTGGTAGTAAGAAGCGGCCAAACAACAATGGCAGTTGCAGGAACCTTGGGCTGGGCAGCAGAAGTTGCGCAAGCTCGTATGGACAATTTACTTACATCCCACTATGCAGATGCAAGAGTAGATGCTGTTTTGTCCCCTTATGATGGATTAAGCTTTGGCATAATTTCCGCCTTACGTGGAGCAGGTTATGGTACTCCAGACCAACCTTGGCCTGTAATTACCGGACAAGACGCAGTTGTAATAGGCGTACAATCTATAATAGATGGTGAGCAAACTTCCTCAGTCTTCAAAGATACAAGAGAACTTGCCGCTGCTACAGTAAGAATTATCCAAGCTATAAAAGCTGGCAATCCAGCTCCAGTAAACGACACTTCCTCCTATCACAACAACGCCTTCTATGTACCTTCCTACCTCCTACCAATCGTTCATGTAGACATTAACAATTGGTATGAAATTCTAATAAGTAGCGGATATTATACAGCAGATACGTTTAATTTCTAAACCAAAACTAAGGAACTATCAAGAAACAACTTGGACAGTTCCTAACACTACAACGCCCAAATGAAATTGTGTTGACAATTGCAAACATAATTTGGACGGGCGTTGTAGGTTTTATACATAAATTATAGAGTAAAAGGATGTGGCAACCGTGGGAACTATACTGGAAATGAAGTCAATTACAAAGCGTTTTGATAGAGTCCTAGCTTTGGATAAGGTTAATATTGCTGCAAATAAGGGTGAAACTCTTGCTATTGTTGGTGAAAACGGTGCGGGGAAGTCTACCCTAATGAAAGTTTTAAGCGGCGTGTATCCTCACGGTAGCTATGAAGGCGAAATTTTTTATAAGGATAAGGAATGTCGGTTTAGAGATATTAAGGATAGTGAAAAGCATGGAATTGTTATAATTCATCAAGAATTGGCACTTATTCCGTATCTTTCAATATCGGAAAATATTTTTTTGGGTAACGAACAAGCAAAGAAAGGAATAATTAACTGGAGACTTACATATCAAAAAACTCTGGAGTTATTGAAGCGTGTTGGACTTAGAGAGAATCCCAGTACATTGGTTATGAATATAGGAGTTGGAAAGCAACAGCTTGTAGAAATTGCCAAAGCCCTTTCTAAAAAGGTGGAAGTACTTGTTTTGGATGAACCAACTGCCGCTCTTAATGAAATCGAAAGCGAAAACTTGTTGAATCTTCTCTTAGAACTGAAAAAAGAAGGAATCACTTCAATACTAATATCCCACAAACTAAACGAAATACAAAAAGTGTCAGACCAAATCACTATACTAAGGGACGGAAAAACTGTCGAAAGCTTCCCAAATGAAAATATAGACGAAAACAGAATAATACGTGGTATGGTAGGGCGTGACATCCTAGACCGCTTTCCACCACGGGATATTACTCCTGGTGAAGTACTGTTTGAAGTAAAGGATTGGACAGTATACCACCCTGAAATAGTAGATAAAAAAGTAATTCTGGATGCCAATTTTTATGTAAGGCGTGGAGAAGTTGTAGGTATAGCAGGGCTAATGGGTGCGGGGCGAACAGAACTAGCAATGAGTTTGTTTGGTGGTGCTTATGGCTCTAAAAGAACAGGGCAAATCATAAAAAATGGAAAAGTTCTTAATCTGAAATCAATATCCCAAGCCATAGAAGAAGGCATTGCTTACCTAACCGAAGACAGAAAACAATACGGGCTTATTTTGGATGAAAGTATCTGTCGTAATATTTCTTTGGCGAACTTGAAAGCTATAAGCCAAAATCAAACGGTAAATGAGATTAAAGAAAAGAGGGTGGCCGAAGATTTTCGAGAAAAGGTGGATATTAGGGCACGTGATGTGCAACAGTATGTAAAGAATCTTTCGGGCGGCAATCAACAGAAGGTAGTACTTAGCAAATGGCTATTTGCGGAACCAGATATTCTAATTTTGGATGAGCCTACCCGCGGCATAGACGTAGGTGCTAAATATGAAATTTATCAAATAATAAATGACCTAGCAAGGCAGGGGAAGTGCGTTATTGTTATATCCTCTGAACTTCCTGAAGTAATTGGATTAAGTGATAGAATCTATATAATGAATGAAGGTAAAGTGGTGGGTGAACTCTCAAAAAATGAGGCCAGCCAGGAAAGCATTATGGAACGGATTATGGAGAGTGGTGCATAATGAATATAATCAGGGATAACATGAAGCAGTATGGACTAATTATCGCAATGATTGCTATAGCCCTTATGTTTCAGAGTCTGACGGGTGGGGTATTATTGCGTCCGGCCAATGTCACCAACTTAATCCTTCAAAATAGCTATATACTTATTCTTGGAATCGGAATGACCTTGGTTATTGTTACTGGCCGAATAGATTTATCGGTAGGCAGTTTGGCAGGTCTTGCCGGGGCATTAAGCGGAGTTTTTATTATAAACATGGGGATTCCAGTAATTGTGGCTATTATAATGGTTTTGGCAATAGGAGCATTATTGGGAGCTTGGCAGGGGTACTGGATAGCTTATAAAAACGTTCCATTCTTTGTTGTTACGTTAGCAGGTATGCTGGTCTTTAGAGGGCTAACAATGATACTTTTGGATGCCCGTATGCTTGGGCCTTTCCCTGGAAACTTTCAGATTATGTCCGCTGGTTTTATACCAGATGTTTTCGGCGGAGAAAATATAAATATAATGGCTATCGTAGTTTGTGTTGTAATCGCATTAGCTTTTATTGGCTCAGAGTTTAGAACTCGTAGGAATTCTCAGAAACATGATGTAGAAACTTTGCCATTGCACTTTTTTATTGGAAAGCTTGC
>Ga0123355_10001612_pt1 | contig 31506 bp, 23 predicted proteins | sample TergutEmb28metaG_3_FD_89872 | JGI IMG/M metagenome (GOLD analysis project Ga0123355, IMG submission 89872) | Embiratermes neotenicus P1 segment gut microbial communities from Petit-Saut dam, French Guiana - Emb289 P1 | ecosystem: Host-associated > Arthropoda: Insects > Digestive system > Gut ...
AGCACAGTAAAATTATGCACCAGCTTAAAATGCTGATGCACCATTCCAATGCCAAGCATATTGGCATCGCCCGGCCCTGTAATTTTTACTTCCTTTCCGTTGTGGAAAATCTGGCCATACTCCTGCTTATAAAGGCCAAAAAGCACGCTCATTAGCGTACTCTTGCCGGCCCCGTTTTCGCCAAGCAGGGCATGTATCTCGTTTTTCTTAAGCTGCAACGTAATGTCATCATTGGCGACGATTCCGGGAAATTCCTTTCGTATATTGCGCATTTCGATGATGTACATGTCAATCGCCTCTTTCGTATGGTTTACCGAATGCAGAAAAACTAGGTCTCCTCTGTCGCCAAAACGGCGTAGAAGCGTTCACCGCCAAGGCTCGTTGTCGACAAGTTTTTCTGCATTCGGTATATGTAAAAAAATAGCCCCACCCACTTAGGGGCAGGGCTATTATAACTACATTTCGTTAACAGTTACAAGTGTTAGTGCTGCTGTAATATCGTCCATCTCAAGTGAGCTGTTTACATTGATTGCGCCGCTTGCAAGCTCTGCAAAGATGGCGTCGTATTGGGCCTGTGTAAAGTTTTGGAAACGAGAGTTGTGCATTGGAAGGCCAATACCGTCTACTGAGGCGTCAAACATAAGTGCAGCACCGCCGCGGAATCTGTCATGGAGGAAATCTGTAAGCATGTCATAAACAGATACGTCAAGTGCTTTCATTGCGGATGTGATAACAACATCAGATGCGGCGGATTGGTCAACGTCAACACCGACAACAAGGCCGTCAGAGCCTTCCGCGCCACTGATTACGGAGAAACCCGCGCCACCGGCTGCCGCAAAGATAACCTCTGTGCCGCCTGCAAACCAGCCAGAAGCTGTTACTGCATGGCCTGGGTCTGGTGCAAAGCCGCCAAGATATTGGAAGTTGATTGTAACATCGCCTTCTTCAAGACCAAGGGATGCTGCCGCATGTTCCGCGCCTTGGATGAAGCCATGACCAAAACGTACAACGGCAGGTACCGCAATGCCGCCCATAAAACCAAGGTCACGAAGGCCGTCCATTACCACCGCATAACCTGCAAGGAAGCCTGCTTCATGCTCTGCATAGTGGATTGCCGCAAGGTTACGCTCATGTCTTACATGAACAACTCTTTCGCCGTCTACTTCTTCAACTCTGGTAGGAGAGGCGTCAAGCAGTACAAACATGGTGTCTGGGAACATATCTTGAGCTTCGTACAAAGAAGACTCGAAGTGGAAACCAGGCATTACAAGAATATTTGCGCCCCAGTTGATAGCGTCCATCATAAGGTCGATACGGGCATCATCACTGGCTTCGTGAGGCTGGAAGAACTCCGCGTTGCTGCTTGGCAGGCCATGTTCGGCTAAGAAACGCTGAATGCCTTGCCACGCGCCTTCGTTGAAAGAGCCGTCGTCAAGAATCGAGTCGGGTGAGTGTGCAACAAGCGCAATAGTTACCCAGCTTGCGTCAAGAGTGGCTGGTACATACTCTTCGTAGTCATCTTCGTCGTAATCTTCATCAACGTCTGGTTCTGGCTCTGGTGCCGGTTCTGGGGTTGGATCCGGTGCCGGAACTTCATCTTGTACCGCTGGTGTTTCATCTTCGCCAGAGTTACATGCGCCCAGTGCAACAAGTGCAATCACTAGCAGTGCAACTGGTAAAATAAATTTTAAAACCTTCTTCATTACAATTTCCTCCCTAATTTATACCGATTTGCGAATCGATATTAAAATATTAGAAGTTGCCTTCAACTTCCTTTGTCCTAAATTGTAATTGACGAAATTTGCTATGTCAACTGTTTTTGTAACAAGTTTGTAACATTTCCTGTAAGTGGGCGAAAAGCCTGGGTTTGTGGCCTATAATCGACGCCTTTGACAAAGTTGTCAAAATAATGCGTGACACGCAGATCTGCTTTGCTTATAGGCTTACAGCGGCGAGAACCGCGTAAGCAGGTTGGAGGCTTTTTTCGCACATGTTCCGGCTGATATGAGACAGCCCTAGGCCAGGAAAAATGCGATTTCATTCGGATTGTTCATCCGATGAAATCGCGTTTTTCCGATAGCCTAGGTCTGGCTCATGCCTACACAGCGTGCAAAAAAAGCCTCCACAGACTGTTACGAAACACCAAGAGAACCAACCCCAAAACCCACCAACCCACCCTCCGTCCTCCCCCAAGGCCGTCGAAAAATGATAAAATAAGCATGTCCCCCGTCCCTCCAGTCCCCCCAAGAAAGCAGGAGAGAGAAATGGGTTTTATACAAGGAAGCAATCGCAGTCAACTTACATTTTGGTCGCTGGATGAAATGATAGGCGAAGAAAATATGGTGCGAGTAATAGATAAATTTATAGATGTAATCGATCTTCAAGCCCTAGGCTTCACGCGCACAACCCCAGCCGGAGAAGGGCGGCCGGGGTACTCAGCAACAATGCTCGCTAAGCTATATCTTTACGGCTATCAAAACAGAGTGCGCTCGTCTCGGAGGCTGGAAAGAGAATCGCAACGCAACATCGAACTGATGTGGCTAACAGAGAGCCTTACCCCTGACCATAAATCCATCTCAGAGTTCCGCCGAATTAACAAACGACCGCTAAAAAAACTCTTTCGAGAGTTCGTGCAGATGTGCTGCAACTGGGACTTGGTAGGCGGAAAATGCTTCGCTCGTGATGGAAGCAAGTTTCAAGCTTCGAATAACAAGAAATCAAATTTCAATCATAAAAAGCTGGATAATCGGCTAGCAGAGCTGGATGAAAAAATCAACGATTATCTGAATGAAATGGATACTCAAGACCGCAGAGACAACGCACAAAACGATACAACGTCGACAGCCCCCAAAGAACTCATAGCCCTAGTAGAGCGCAAGCAAACATATGAATCATACAAGAAACAGTTGGAGACGACAGGGGAATCCGAAATATCCACAGTAGACCCGGATGCACGGCTAATGGGCATCAGCAGCAACGGTGGATTAGAGATGGGTTACAATGTACAGACAACAGTAGATGCAAAAAATAATCTAATAGTGGATTACAATGTAACAACAAATTCATCCGACCAAGGTGAATTAGAGATAGGCGCGAAGCGTCTGATACGGCTTGGTTTCCGTAAGTTCATATTGATATGCGACAAAGGATATTTAAACGGCAAGTGCCTGTACAAAGTAAAAAGAATGCAAATAAAGGCACTAGTATCCCCACAAAACCCATCAAATCCAAAGGATCGGCCGCCAGAGTTTCATGAGTTTAAATATGATGAAGCTACCGACAGCTACACCTGCCCGGTAGGGCATGTTCTGTCAGCTCGTAGCAAAAAGAACAGCGTAATGAGACGATACACAAACAAGCAAGCCTGCGCAAATTGTCCACATAATAAACAGTGCGCAACAGGCAAGAATGGTTTCCGTACAATAAGCCGAGATAAGTATTCAACCGCCCGAGAGCAGGCGAAGGCGCAGCACAAGGAAAACATCGAGCTATACAAGCAGCGGCAACAGATAGTAGAGCATCCATACGGCACAGTAAAACGTGCAATGGATGGTGGCTATTTCCTTTTACGAACCCGAGCAAAAGTAGACTGCGAAGCAGGACTACTTTTCTTAGCGTACAACATGAAGCGAGTGCTAAACATCTTAGGCTTCAAGTCGCTGATGAACCGGCTTCATCTTCTTCAAAAAAAAGCGCGCATTATGCTTTTTTCACGCTCTCACCGGTGGCTTCGCTTTTCTTATGCTCTGCTTCGCGTTTCGTAACAGTCTGTCCAACCTGCTTACGCTGCCTACCGCATGTAAATCTATATGAAAACATAGCCTGCATGTGCGCTATTCCAATGCCATATTGCACTTGGTTATGTAATGCTAGCGCGGTATTAAAGTTGGTTTGTCGCAGCTTCTATACAAAGGGCGAATGCTTTTGTCATTTGGAGAAAAACCCCGGTTTATGCGGCTTACAGGGCATTGAGATAAAGAGATAAACCCTGCAAGACCATATCACTACACAGCGAAGCTATGCTTTTCATATGGATTTACAAGTGGTAGGCAGCGAAAGCGGGGTAGAGGCTGATATACGCGCCTGTGCAGGCATGAGAGAGACCCAGGCTATTGGAAAAACGTGATTTCATCGGATGAATAATCCGAATGAAATTACATTTTTCCTAGCCTGGGGCTTTCTCATATCAGCCGGAACATGCGCGTATAGCAGCCTCTAACCCGCTTTCGCGGTTATCGCCACTGTAAGCCCTACGATAAGATATTCACCTGTACGAAGTGCTGTCGGTATATTGGTGTAAACATACCATACATAAAAAGCCCCAACCGCATTGAAGTGAGACTTCATGCGGCCGGGGCTTTATTACCGTTTAGTAATCATAAACTATTAAATTCGTTGCTTATTGATGCACATATGGCTCGTCGGCTGTAAGCCCAACCCTGTGCCATGAGAAGGAATCTGGGCCGAAGCTGCTGCGATCCAGTGTCCAGTTGGCTACGCGTAGGTTGAGTGTATCAAGAACGATTGGCCATGTTTCGTAGATTGCTGGTAGATAATAATCGAATGCTTCTGCCCAACGCCTGTATGCGTCTGCAAGGAAATCGTCATCCCATGCTTCTGTTGAAGCAATGTCTTCAAGGATACCTTGGAAGGTAGCATTGGTGAAGTTAGATAGGTTAAACTGCGCGCTGTGACCCCAAAGTGTGAATGGGTTGGGGTTAGCACCCATGCTCCATGACATTTGCCACATGTGCATGTCATCGTTGGGGCTAAGTTCGAAGGACTCGTCGCCTGTGATGTTACGGCTTACTAGGAAACCGTGGTCGATAAGGGCGTCATCCCAAAGTCTGAAGTCGATACCGATTGCGTGCATGTTTTCTTGATAGTGGTTGAAGATGATTTCGTCGTTTGGTGGGCTTATACGCCAGCCGAGGTTTACAACGAATGGATTGCCGTCAAGGTCAAGTCTAAAGCCATCTGGGCCCATTTCAAAACCGGCATCGTCAAGGATTTGGTTTGCGCGGTCAAGGTTAAATTCACCAAAGCCCAGTGAGTATGGGTTAATCCAACGTCCGGTGTTAAACGGATGCAGAACTGTTGTTGCGTTACGTTGTAGGCCTGCGCGGATGGTCATGTTAAGTGTGTGATGATCAAGGGCATAACCAATTGCGTGACGGAAATCTCTGTTGGTGATTGGGTGACCGTCGTAACGTGGTACAAAGTACAGAAGGCCTGTGTCTTCATCACGACGTTGTGCGCCTAGTGTGAAGTATAAGAAGCTTTGGCTACCGCCGATACGGCCAAGGAATTCTACGTTGTTGGTGTTGTCTCCGCCGTAGTCTTCCCAGTCGATATGTCTCATACCGCCACGGTCATACATACCTGCACGCATAAATTCTGCCTGCATTGCCGGTGGGATGATATGGTAGTAGATATACTCGAGATATGGGGTGCCTTGCCAGTAGTCTGGGTTTGCGCGAAGCAGTACAGATTCGCCAGGTACAACTGTATCAATCATGAATGGGCCAAAACCAAGCATGTTATCTCTTGCGTTCATGTGGCCGCGGGTGTCACCAACTGGAATGCCTTCGAAGTGATGGCGTGGCAGTGGTGTATTAAGGATACCGCCGCTAAATAGCATTGATGGAGGCATTTCTGTGAAGTAAACTTTAAGTTCGCGGTGGTCTTCGCTTAGTACAAGACCTGCGATGTAGTCAACTTCGCCTGCTTTAAACTCGTTTGCGCCTACAACTAGGCTTGTAGAGTTTTCAAGGCCAAAACGTACGCCTTCATAGTCTGGGTGAGAAATAAACCAGAATGCATAGTATAGGTCATCGAGGGTCAATTCTACGCCGTCATGCCAGTAAATTGTAAGACCTGGGCGCATTGTCATTGTAAAGCTAAGCTCGTCAAGGTCTTTTACCCATGTTACAGGGCCGTCTTGGTTCATTTCCATCTCGTCGTTAATGCCGATGAGGGCGTATAGAAGTATGTTGTGGATAACAGAGTCCGCGGCGTCACCGGAAAGGTGAGGATGGAAAATACCAGGGAATGGGCTTGCTTGCGCCCTTGCCCAGTAGAATGTACCGCCTGGGATGATGGGGTTATCGTTGCTGGTGCGGATTGGGAACATCGCTTCCAATTCGCGAAGCTGTGCTAGTGCGTCGACAGCTTCTTCAGCTTCTTCTGGGATGTAAACTTCCTCGGGGGCTGGTTCTGGTGTTGGTTCTGGCGTTGCGTCAGCCACTTCGTCTTGAGGCTCTGGGGTTGCTTCTGCAGTACCTTCGCCTTGGTTACAGGCTGTTAAGGCAAATACTGCAACCAATAGCAACGCTAGCAACCATACTAGACTGCTTTTTCTTAACATTTTGAATCCTCCTTTTTTACTGAATTACGATTGGTTTTGCCGCGTGTTTCTTGTAAGTTGTTGTAATGTGCTTTCAAAAACTGCTAATTACCGCAAATCTTGAAAATCAACAACTGCTAACTGTGGTGCGCGGCTTCGCTTGCCCCGCGTTCCTCGTAAGATGCCGTAATGTCTTTCAAAAACTGCTAACTGCACGCAGATTTTTGAAAGCCAACGGCCTCTAACTGTGGTACGCGGTATCTATATCCGTCTTTGTCTGGGGTCGGCCGCCCTTGAAAAGGCCTGCCCCACAAAGTTGATACACAATGAAATAATAAATACCATAAAAATACCCGGGAACCACATCCACCAGCGATTTTGCAGGTTACTGAGGTCTGTTGCATTGTTGATAATTGTACCAAGGCTTGGAGTGCCTGGTGCAAGGCCGTAGCCCATTAGTGTAAGCACGGTTTCGATACCGATGGTTGTTGACATTGTTATAACCACGTCTGCGGCGATAATGGAGACCAAGTTAGGGAAAACTTCACGGAATATGATTGTAATATTGCGTGTACCCAAAGTCTTGGATGCAGAAACATAGTCAAGATTGCGCTGCTGCAAGGCCATCGCACGTATCATCCTTGCCCTGCCCATCCATGTAAACATAACCAAGAAGGTTATAAACAGCGGGATAGTACGGGGCATTATTGTCACAAGTACAATAATGAACATCATCGAAGGTATCATCATCCACGTGTCTATGATACGCATAACCACATTGTCTACATGGCCACCATAGTAACCGGAAAAAATACCAATAATCAAGCCGATAATAATTGAGATAATCGCGACGCCAAACCCTAATATTAAAGAGTTACGACTTGCGACAACCAGCATCTGGAACATATCACGGCCGCCTTCGTCGGTGCCAAGTATATGCCCTGGCGAGCCGCCTTCCTGCCATGAGGGTGCCTGCCTTCGGTTACGCAGGTCTTGCCGGGTGGCCTGCTCTGTTGTAATAAGTGCGGCACCGATGAAGCTACCAACTAGTATGGCCATAACAATAAACATTCCTATCATAGCCAGCTTATCGTTTTTAATCTCCCGCCAAAATAATGCCCTAGTCGACGGTACCTTACGATTATCTTCAAATACTTCTAATGTATCATATTTTTTCATGTTGGCCTCCGTCAAACCCTTTTATTTAACCCTAATTCGTGGGTCAGCAAGCGTTAAGGCAATATCGCCTATCAGTACGCCAACAACAGTAAGTGCAGCATATATAACAATTAGTGCGCTGGCTACATTAAAGTCACGAATTTGTATGGATGTGAGGAAAAGATCGCCCATTCCGGGATACATGAAAATCCGCTCTATTAGTACAGAGCCAATAAGCAATCCTATAAAAACCAATCCGATACTTTGCGCAAAGGGGATAAGAGAGTTCCTTAGTATATGTTTGTTAAAAATAACCCTCTCAGGTATACCCTTCGAGCGAGCGGTTGTAGCATAGTCTGAGGACTTGCCGTCAATAATTTGAGTACGGAGAAGATAAATTGTAGTGATACCCCCGAAAGTAGACAACGCAATGGATGGGAGTATTAAGTGCCGGATTCTTGAGACAAATTCCCCAAATCCGGTGCCTACGGCAAAGGCTTCAACGGAACCCCTTGCCGGAAGCCAGTCTAATCGTATAGCGAAGACAAAAATCAATAAGATTGCATATACGAGGGCCGGCAAGGCTAGGCCTACAAAACCATATGTTAATATAACCTTATCTGGGAGTCTTCCGCTAAAGCGGCCCGCAAGAATGCCGAGGGGTATTGCTATAATAAAGAACATGACCGTTGACATCAAAGACAACCAAAATGTATTTATTGCGCGTTCGCCAATTACATCAATAACAGGCCTTGCGTGTTGGGCGGAAATGCCAAAGTCTCCACGAATCACGCTGCCAAGCCAACGCCAAAACTGGATATACCATGGGTCGTCTAGGCCAAGCTGCTCGCGCATTGCCTGGATTTCTGACCAAGTTCTGTCTTCGCCTATTTGTAGCGAAACAAAGTCGCCTGGCATTAACCATGAAAGCGCGAAGGTTATACATGCTATTATAAATAGCTGTGGAATCATTATTATAAGTCTGCGTGCGATTGTTTTAAGCACAAAGCATACCTCCCTTTCTATGGCATAGCGACAAAGTGACTGTCGCTGCCCTCTACTGGTTTAAGGTCATATACTTTGCCGCCTTCTCCGTAATACTTGCTATACTCCTGTTCATATTCCTTTGTAAGGAGTGCCCTGTTTTCGGCGTTTACGTGGCGTTTGTCTGGGTCTGTGTCTGGTATCGCGGCAATCAGCCTTCTTGTATATATATGCTGTGGATTATTGTAGATGTCCTCTCTGCTGCCAAACTCTACAAAGCGTGAATTGTGCATTATTGCTAGGGTTTCGCACATATGCTTAACAACGCCTAGGTCGTGGCTTACAAAAAGGTAGGCCAGCTTAAGCTCTTGTTGGATATCCTTGAGATAGTTAAGTACTTGCGCCTGTACAGATAAGTCCAGTGCCGAAACCGGCTCATCTGCTACAATCAGCTTGGGTTTTAGGGCAATTGCACGGGCTACACCAATCCTCTGTCTTTGGCCGCCGGAAAACTCGAATGGATATTTTAGGGCTGCCTGTGGGGGCATACCTACTATGCGTAGCAGTTCGTCAATGCGCTTTTTTTCTTCGCCTTTTGTAAGGTTTTCGAAGTTGCGCAAGGGCTCTGCTAAGATATCCATTACCTTTTTTCTTGGGTTAAGGGAGGAATATACGTCTTGGAAAATCATTTGCACGCTCTTGCGGTATGCAGAGCGGTTTTTGCCTATATACTTTGTAATATTTTCGCCTTCAAAGTGGATTGTGCCGCCTGCTAGTGGCTCAAGCCCTAAAATTGCCTTGCCGGTTGTGCTTTTACCGCTGCCGGACTCGCCAACTAAGCCAACGGTTTGGCCGGGTTCTATTGTGAAACTTACGTCGTTTACAGCCTTTACATAGCCTAATGTACGGCTTAAAATGCCGCCCCTTATTGGGAAATAAACTTTAAGATTTTTGACTTCCAAGAGTGCCATTATGCCGTCTCCTCTCCGTCAAAACTAAATTCTGTATGACATGAACAAAGTACAAAATGATTGGGACTTACCTCGTGGTACACAGGATTTTCTTCGTGAATATCGCTGGGTACCCATGGGGTACGATGAGAGAACCTACAACCCGTCCGCGGCATAAGCTGAAGTGGCGGAACAAGGCCTTGGATTACATGAAGTTTATTATTGTGGCTGTCCATACTTGGAATGGAAGCAAGCAAAGAACGTGTATATGGATGCTGCGGATTTTTGAATAAATCGTGACTTGAGGCAAGCTCTACAATTTGGCCTGCATACATTACGGCAACCCGGTCGGCCATTTCGGCTACGACGCCAAGGTCGTGAGTGATTAATATAATTGAGGTTTGCATTTCTTTTTGCAGGTCTCGTAGAAGGTCGAGTATCTGGGCTTGAATCGTAACGTCGAGGGCGGTGGTTGGTTCATCTGCAATAACAAGCTCCGGCTTACAGGCAAGTGCGATTGCAATCATCGCGCGCTGTCTCATACCGCCGGAAAGCTCGTGTGGAAGCTGGTTATAAGTAAGAGTTGGGTTGACCATTCCAACACCCTCAAGAAGCTCTAACGCGCGTGCTTTGCGGCCAGCCTTGTCGAGTTTGGTATGATATACAAGAGATTCTTCGATTTGAGGCCCGACTTTAAACAGCGGGTTAAGTGCCGTAAGAGGGTCTTGGAAAATCATGCTGATGTGAGCACCGCGGACTTTGTTAAGCTGTGACTCACTGAGAGAGATAAGTTCTTGCCCCTCGTAAATAACCTCGCCTTCGATGCGGGTATACAGGGGGTTATGCAGCCTGGTTAAAGAAAGAGCCATTGCGGACTTGCCGCTTCCAGACTCACCAACAAGGGCAAAAACCTCGTTTTTATAGATATCCAGGCTTACGCCGTCAACGGCTGCGTGGAATTTGCCCTCAATTCTAAAGGATGTTCGCAAATCTCGTATTTGCAGTAGTACATCGCTCATGACGCTTTCCTTCCCCCGCCAAAGTTGTGGCTTTGGGCGGATACGGATTTTTTTCGTGACAATGTATTTACTTATTTCTTGTTATCATATCACATGTTTTGTTATATGTCTAATCTAATATTTAAAAAGTCTGATAAAAATTTTGCCATAGCTTACGTTATTTTATGCTTGTGGCTTGTACAAGTTGTATATTTTGCTCGAACATAATGGTTTTGCGCGCTTGTATTTTGTTTTCTTTTGCCCAAAAAAAAATATTTATGCGCTGTGGTTTATTCAAGCGATATAAATTCTTTGGTGCCGGGGGTGTGCTTGCAAACCCTTATGGAAAAGATTCGGGTGTAGGGCAAGGGTGTTGTTACGCGCTCACCTACGGTGGCGGTGGCTAGGCATGCACTTTCCTCCCACCTTCGGTGGCGAAGGTTGGTGTCGCGAAAACCGCGCACGCACTTATGTTGCACTACGGGTGCTTAGCTTGCACCGGCAAGATTGCCGGACGCCCGTAGGGCGGCTTTTGCGAAGCAAAAGTGCTGAAGACGCTCGCCTAAACAACACCCTTGTCCTACACCCTGCCTCTTCTCAATTATGGGTCGTGTCGAAACCTTTTCCCAAAACGACAAAAGGTATGGGAATGACTATTGCGCAATCATTAGTTAGCATTAGTGTTGTGTCTATCGAACGCTGTGCTAGTATCAACTCATATCAATCCAATAAATTTCAGTAATCTTTCCTTCATCTTTATCAAATCCCTCCCCAGCGAGAATCCCGCCATTACGAATGGCAACATGGGCAGATGCCCTATTATCTTTGTTGCAAGAAATCATAACTTTATTTAATCCAAGTTGTTTTGCTTTTTCTAAAACTAGCGATAATATCATAGTTCCATAACCTTTTCCCCTTTCCGAGGGACGTACTCCATATCCAATATTTCCACCATCTTTTAGTAATTCTTCCGTCAAATGATGCCGCAACTTGATAGAGCCAATGATTTTGCTGTCATCTTTGCGAAACAAAAAGTACACCGTAGCTGAAGTGTCCGTCAATGAACATTCGATATCTTTTTCAACCACTGTTTTTTGTAACCAATCGTCATAATTGTCATATTCTTGTAATCCACTGCTGCCGTTTATTTCTTTTTCGCCACACTCAATAAACTCTTGCCTATAGTCCATCACTTGCTTCTCATATATCTTTGATGCTTCTACTAACGCTACGTTAAGCATAATATACCCTCCAAGCATATATTTTGCGCGCGTACCACGCTTGCGGTGGTATATAAGTGCGCCCTTAATTTTTCTATTCAGCTAGAAAAGCCATTTTATCACAACTCTGGTGCTTATATGTTCAATGGGTGATACCCGGAGGGTGAAAGGTTTTGCCAAAATGACATCAGTGTGTGTATGATGTTCAAGAGGGCGCAGGCATGGTCAGCGCACGACATGTAGCAATCAATATTGCGTCCTTATGGCAAGTGCTATAGCTTGCAAGGTTTAAGCGCGCAAGCAAGGTAAGGTGTTAGGGTGTGGGCTAATACCTGGCAAGCAGCACTGCCTCAAGGAAAGTGGAGAAGTGTAGCATTGCATCGCTGATTTTATATGGCCATTGCTCATTAATATAGTGATAGCAATCCCTATATGAGTGCAGTACGCGGAAATACGCTGGTCCATCCGGATTGCCTGTGCCGTACAGCATCATCACCGTTAGGCCGGCACGCATGAAGATTTGCTGGTCGCTTGGTAGAAATATGCCCGGTGGGAACGAGTGTAGGTCTAGGCTCTCGCTTGCGTTTACATGGTCGGCTATGGCCTCCCATTGTTGTGTTAGTGCGTTTAGCTGTGCATAACCCCAGTTGCCTGGCACGTAGTATCCGCCGCCGAAGATGAAGTAGGGGCCTTCGAATAGTACGTCTGCGTTTACCATGAATAGTATCTGGTCTAGTTCCTCTTGGCTAAGGTTGTCTACATAGTAGACTGCGCCTAGTAAGCCTACTTCTTCCGCGCCGAAGAAGATGTATATTATTGTATAGTAGTTGTCCATCTCTAGCATCCGCTGGGCACTTTCCAGTAGTAGTGCTGTGCCTGAAGCATTGTCACTTGCGCCTGGGTATAGGACGGTGTCGTAGTGGGCGCCTACTATTATTACTTGGTCGGATTGGCCTGGGATTGTTAGGATTATGTTTTGGCTTGTGTAGGTATTTCTGATGTAGTTGTGGTTGTGGTATACGGCTCTAAAGGTGTGCCATCTTTCTATACTTTGTGATGTATGGCCTACGTCGTACAGGCCAAACTCCTGGACTTTTATATTGTCCCACGTGTGACCCATTGCTCGTAGTTGTCGAATTATCCACTTTGCGGCGTCTTTTTCTTGGTAGGAGAATGGGAATCTGGAGTAGTAGTTGTCGTTTAGGTGTCTTATATGTTGAACGGATAGGTAGCCGTGGGGGGTGTCTTGGTCTAGGGGTAGGGGAGTGCCGGGGTTTTGGAAATGGATTGGATGCCAGGGGTTTTCTTGGTCGCCTTGGGTGTACCAGTGAGATTGGGTGTTGTTTTGGTATTCGTTTTGATAATTGCTATCGTTTTCTTGGGAGTCGTTGGTTTCTTGGGGGGAAGAGGCATTTGGGTATTGGTCTGGATATTGGTCTGTGTTGCTTTGTGCCTGGTTGTATGTGTCGGGCGGGTATGCTTCTTGATTATATGAATCTTGGTTATATGCATCTGGGTCGTTTATGTTGGAGGTGCTTGCGTCATGGTCTTGATTAGTGCTTTCTGGTAGTAGCCCATTCCCTTGTCTGCCAATAAAAAAATAGCTTGCGAAGGCTACTCCTATTATTATGCATACGCAAACTACGGATATTGCAAAAATTGATTTTTTGTTCATTTTATCCTCCTGTTGATTCCGGTGTGTTTGTCTTTGGTTTTGTAAAAACCAGCCATTTGCTTAGCGCGTAGTTGCCTAGCATATGGATGATTATTATCGTTATAATTCTCATTAGCATTGCATTAAAGCCCCAAATGTCTACCAGTAGCACCAGTGCAAGTATGCCTAGTACCACAGTAAATGCACGGGCCGCGCCAAACTTTGTTAGTTCTGGTATTAGGGTTTTTGGCTGCCAGCTACTGGATTCGAATACATATATTTTATTGGTTATAAATGCAAAAATAATAGCCAGCACATCGGATAATATGCCGGCTATTGCAACGCCAAATGCAAGCGTGTAGTGAGCTAGTGCAAAAAGAACAATGCTTAAAACCGTGGTAAGCCCACCGAAAAGCAAGAAACCTACGGTCTCATTATTTACGAATCTATGAAACCGCTTTGGTGTAAAAAATAATAGTATCTTAGTCAATATGTTAGTCAGTAAGTTTATCAGTTTCTTCATTTTGCCCCACTATTTCTAGAATAAGATAGGTTGGGCGGCCTTTTATTTCTTCGTATATACGCCCGATATATTCGCCCATTAGGCCAAGAATCATTAGCACAATGCCCTGAGAGAAAAGAACTGCGCCGATGGTTGATGCCCAGCCGCTGATTGCGCTGGCTGTAAAAAATCGCTGATACAGCACAACCAGCAGGTAAATAAAGCTTACTAGTGACAGAAAAAAACCAAGGGAGGTTGCCAGCTTTAGTGGCTTGTACGAGAAGGCTGTGATTGCGTCAAGTGCAAAGGAAACCATTTTTCTAAAGGGGTACTTTGTTTCCCCTGCGAATCGCTCTTCACGCACGTATTCTACCGCGATTTGCTTAAAACCTACCCAGCTTACTAGGCCGCGGATATATCTATGTCTTTCTGGCAGTTTTGCAACCGCATCGCAGACCCGGCGGTCTATTAGCCTAAACTCGCCGGTATCTTGGGGCATGTCTATGGTTGTCAGCCGCCTTATAAACCGGTAAAAAAATCTTGCGGTGATTTTCTTAAACCAACTTTCGCCTTTGCGTTTTGTCCGCTTGCCGTAGGCCACATGGTAGCCTTCTTTCCAACGTTTGGCCATTTCTGGGAAAAGCTCGGGTGGGTCTTGAAGGTCGGCGTCTATTATAAAAACTGCCTTGCCTCGTACATTGTCCATCCCGGCGGTGATTGCGGGCATATGGCCGAAGTTGCGGGTAAAGTTTATTAGGCGCACAGACGGGTCGTCAATTGTAAAACCGGCGATTATCTCGGCGGTGCGGTCACGACTTCCGTCATTTACAAAAATAATCTCGTATTCTTCGCCCATACCCTTCATTACGGCAGTTAGGCGTTTGTAGGTTTCTAGTATTACTTCCTCTTCGTTGTAAGCAGGTACTACAACGGAATATACTGGGTTCATTTTTTAATTCATGCCTCCTTCGTCGGCGGAACAAATCGGAAAGTCCACTTATCTAGAAAGTCCATCTAGGGAGCCATTGCAAGTAGGTCTGTACAAAGTCCATTGAAATTGGCAAGCCGCTTAGTATCGGATAAAACAGTGCAAACAGCGCGATAACCAGTACGGCATACCCTACAGCAAAGTAGCGTCTTTGGGGCTTTCTGTCTACGAAATGCTTAAACATCCATGTGACAATCAAAACAACGAAGGGCACGCTTGGAAAGTAGTGATAAATCCAGGTAAGCCTTGTGATAAGCATCCAGGGCAAGAATTGCGCAAGGTATGCCACTATAAGAAAAGCAATGTCTCTGTCAAAGCCGGAAAAGAAGCGGATTGGCTGGTTTGTTCCGGATGTTATCCTAATTGCAAACTCTTTGATTGTCAGCTTTGTTATGCCATAAAAAACCATGTACCAGGTTGCAAATATTCCAAGCCACCATACTGCTGGGTTACCAAAGGAAGCAATAGAGCCTCTTGCCCCGTCAACAATGTTGCCTGCGTACAGCCATATTGGCCTAAGTATCAGCGGCCATTCCCACCAGGGAGAACTAAAGCCATGTTCTTCTACAAGGGTTGCGTGATAGTTGTACATAGCGACTTGGTTATTCCATATAGTTCTAAGCCCGCCGCCGCCGCTTGCCGCAACAAATGGGATATACGAAAGCAGGTAAATCACAAGGGGTATCGCAACAAAAGCACCAAAACAGGCATAAAATATTTGTGTTGCCTGCTTGCGGTCACGCAGATACAGGCGATACAATGCCGGGAAGAACACAATCGGAAGCCCAAGCACCGCGTAAACGCCTTGCCACTTTGATGCAATTGCAAGGCCAACACTTATACCGCAAAGCCCAAGGATTACAAGCTTCTTCTTGAAACTGTCCCGTTCGACCCCATGTATAAACCTATACATGAAGAAATACATAGCAATAACAAACAGGGTTACATAGCTATCAATTGTAGCAAGCCTGGTTTGGGCAAAGTGCATAAAGTCAAAAGTAAAGATAAATGCCCCAAACAATCCCCAGTTATTGGATTTAAATAATAATCGGGCAAATGCATACATAAGGGGCACCATTAAAACGCCGGCAAGGGTACCAGAGAACCGCCATCCAAAGGGCGTCATACCAAAGACGGCTATGCTCATTGCTTTAAAGTTTTTGCCCATTGGTGGGTGAGTCCATTCGTATACAGTTAGGCCATGGAGGAACTCATATCCAGTACGGGGGTGGTATACCTCGTCGAAGTACGTGGAATTCATAAAGCTGCGATACAGCGGCACAAGGTGCTGCTCGTCAAAAAGGGCCTCGCCACCCGGTGATACGCTATATATATTAAGCAGGTTTCGGTATTGGTCTCTAAATGCAACTTCTTGAAGCCGTAAACCTACGCTGTCTGCCCGTATTTGCAGGTATCTTGCCTCGAAATAGAGGTCTACTGTCCGCCAGTAAAAGACGGAAGTAAATGCGGGGTTAAACTGCTGGATAAATCGCCAGTCCTCACCATCGTTAGAAAACAAAAGGGAAAAAGGCTTATCGTGTATTGCCCCCATGCGGTACTGCATTTGGGCAATATTACGTGTTTCGCCAAGGTCTATGATGACTGTATCGCCATACTCTGGCACCCATGATGTTTGTGGTGCGTGCCTATCTCCTAGTCTGGCAAATGCAATAATCGAATATACAATTATAAGTGTGAAAAGAAATGCATAATCTTTGGTTTTCATCGGGGGTGGGTCGCTTATCGTAGGCTCACCTACAGGTTTATTAGACTTGCCGCTTGATTTGCCTTGTTGTTTCATATTATTTGCGGTGTCAAGAGTTGCCTTCCATTTATTGTCAGGTTTATTTCTTTTGGCCATAGATATCTCTCCCATCCACTGGGTTTTTACCAGCATAAAAATTAGTAATCCTCCAATAGCAACAGTGGCAAAGGCAATGATAGGGATACTGTCTATAATAATGTCCATGTCAAAGTTGTGATATCCCCATCGTAGGATTTGCAAACAATTTAAAAAGAAAGTTATTGAAAGTGCTACATACATGATAAGGCCGCGTTTTTCGCGGGTCTGGGCATAGTATATCAGGAAGAAAATAAGTGCTGGGAATAGATATCTTTCATGCATCCTAACAGAGAAGATGTAAATAAGTGTAAACAACGCGCCAACAATGAAAATGTAGTGCCTACTTCCATAAAGCACACGGTCACGGTGCAGCGCGACAAATGCCCCTCCAATAAGAAAGATAACAATAACAATGCCCCAGGCAGTCATTGGAATGCCAAGGAATGGTACATAGAGACGTACCCAGTTATGCCCCATAAGTGCCCAGAAATTGAATGCGTTAACCGTTGCAAAAGGATAAGTGTCAACGACACCGGTATATAGCTGAATAACCGGCAAAATATTAAAGCCCTGGGCAAATGGCATCATAAGCATGGCCATCACAGCCACAGCTATAAGTATAGAAAGGAGTAAGTTTGTAATCGCGTTGGACGTAATGCGATATACCCCGTCTTCCCCAGCTGCTTTATTGTCTTGAAGATATGTGTAAGCCGAATACAAATACACCGGCCCAAGAAAGAGGGACTGTGCTTTTACTAATATTGCAATACCAAATAGCAAGTACGAAGCCAGTAGTTTTTTCTCGCGTAAAAGTAGCAGAGAAAGCAGTAAAAATATCGCAAACACAGACTCTACCTGCCCCCATACCGATGATATAAGGAAAATTGCAGGGTTAAGCAGCCAAAGTGCCGACATCTTAAGCGCGTGGATTGTTGTGCCAATGGGCAAGTCCTGGCCTTTTTCGGGGACGCTATCATCAGAATCTGCGGATTCGTGAGCACTTGGCCGGGTAAGGCGGCCATAGGCCACTACACGATAGATAATGTATCCGATACCGAGGTCTGCAATTATTGCGGGCATAAACGTGAAAAAATTAAATGCCGTATCCATCCGCTGCCAACCAAAGAAATAAGCTATGCCGCCTAGGACACGCAACACATATAAATACCCCGGCGGATAGTCTAGGAAAATATCCAAGGAATAAATTTGACTAAGGCCATACCGATGAAGCTGCTGGGCCCAAAACTGAAAGAGATTTACATCATGTCCAAACATAAATCCAGACTGAAAGGCCAGCACCCGTATAATAAAACCGACGAGCAAAAGCCCAACTATATAATATTTATTTTTAATTTCCATGTTTCCTCCTTGGTATGGTATTGCTTTGGCAATGTATCTTTGGCAATGTATCTAGGTGAGGGGTGTTACTTTCTAGGTTTGTGCAAATGGAGAAAAACCCCGCCTTACACATTTGTGGTGCAGATGCGTTCGTAAGTTCTACGCGGCTTTGAACGCTTTAGTCCAAACCATCAAAACCGGGCTTCCAGCTTTTTTAGCCCTGTTTTTAGCCTTTGTAGGCTTTCGGCTTTGCCAAGTAGCTCTGCGATTTCTGTGGCGCCGCAGGGGGTTGTTGCCTTGCCGGAAAGAGCGGTACGAATCGGCCAGAGGAATTGGCCTTTGGAGTATGCTTTATTTGAGTTGGGTTCGGAACCAGATGCGGTACTTGCGGTACCGGATTCCTCGGCAAGCTTTGTAATTGTTTCGCCTATTGCTGTGTGGTTCCAGTTATCTTCCGGTAGCTGCTCTAGTGCTGTTGTGGCTAGTTGTAGGGTCACTGTGGCTATTGCCGGGTCGGTTTTCATTTTCTTGTGGGTGTAAAGTTCGATATCGTATTCCGGCAGGCTGTCTATAAAGTCCACAAGCTCTGCGGCATCTTTTACGAAGGATACCCTTGGTTGGGTGATTGCGGCAAGCCGCGTGTAGTCTGTGCCGGGTGTTTTAACAGCGGCTTGCAGGTATGGCAATGCCAGGGCATGGAAGCTTTCGGCCGGAAGGCGTTTGATATGCTCGCCATTTACCCATGTCATCTTTTTTAGGTCAAAAGTTGAGGGGGATTTGCTGATATTGGATGTTTTAAATATGCTGATAAGCTCGGGCAATGTGAAGATTTCCTCATTGCCCGTGGGGCTCCAGCCAAGAAGCGCGCCGTAGTTGACGATGGCCTCGGGCAAAAAGCCCATCTCAAGTAGCTGCGGAACAGAGGCGTCCCCGTTGCGTTTGGATATTTTTTGGCCGGACTCGTTTACAAGTAGCGGCAAATGAACAAAAACCGGTACTTCCCAGCCCAGTGCCTTATATAGCAAGATGTATTTTGGGGTAGAGGTTAAGTATTCGCAGCCGCGGACAACATGGGTGATTGCCATTGCATTGTCATCTACGACATTTGCAAAATTGTATGTTGGCATACCGTCAGATTTTATTAGGATTTGGTCTTCCATTTCGGCGTTATCTATTGTGATTTCGCCAAAAACCTGGTCTTTAAAGCTGGTTTTACCTTCGGGGATAAGCTGGCGTATTACATATGGCGTGTCACTTGCAAGCTTTGCGGCAATTTCATCCTCTGGTAGCCCTAGGCAATAGCGGTCATATTTTTTTATCCCTCGCTCGTCTGCTAAGGACTCTAGTCTGTCTTTGTCGCAGAAACAATAATAGGCCCTGCCTTCTTTTATAAGGCGCAGAGCCGGGGGTAAATAATCTGCTTTGCGTTGGCTTTGGATATATGGGCCGTAGTCGCCTCCGACATGTGGGCCTTCGTCGTAGCTTAGGCCTGTAAGGCGTAGGGTCTCGTATATTGCATCTTCGGAACCTTCAACGTAGCGGCTTTGGTCTGTGTCCTCGATGCGTAAGATAAAAATACCGCCTTCGTGCTTAGCGATAAGATATTCGAATAATGCGGCACGTAAGTTGCCGATGGTCATAAACCCCGTTGGGCTTGGGGCGTATCTTGTGCGTATCATTTTGTATGCTCCTCTTTTGTATGTCTTTTGTATGTTCTTTTGCATGTTCTTTTGCATGTTCATCGTATCACATTTTTATAGTATGCATTTTTATGTATTTTAGCAGAATGAATTAAAATGACAATATTACCAAGGGGTGGGGATATTAAGTTTCTGTAACAAAAATAAAACCCCGCCGGTTTCGCGAGGTTAAAATGTTTGAGATTGCATTCAGTTCTGCACATGGTTTCTTAGTTCTTCATATAGTCTTTGTACAAGTCCTCAAAGGTATCGTACCGCTTTACAGCGCGGCCTACTTTATTATATTCCTGTAAATAATCATCCATTGCTTGCACAAAGGCGTCTTGGAATTTCTCAAGGTTACTTGGGTCGAAATGCTGCATTAGGCTGATTTTTTTTGTGCCGCAGTGCTCGTATGTCATTTCGTCAAAGTAGCTTTGCGCCCCAAGTGCCGCGAGGAACGCATAGGATTTATCTTGTTCTGCGACGCTGTTTAGCACTTTGTTTCTTATATTGCACCAAGCCTCTTCATAGGTGCCTTTAAGGTTTTTATATGTTGGGACGGGTTTTTCTACATATTGCTGATGCATTTCATCGTGAAGCTGTACAACGCCGGCTAAAAATTGATGTGACGCGGTTCTCATTTCTGTTATGGTTTTTGCTTCGACAACAGACATATACAGGCTTTGGAAATTGTTTGGCAAATACTTATATGCCGACAATTCTTCGAAGTACCTTTTTATGCCGCGCTTAATGCATGTGTTATTGATATTTACTATGCCGTTTACAAGATTGTATAGAAGCTGGGCTGACGAATAGCGTACTTCGCCATCGTCGTTTGAGAGCAGCATGCTGGCGTAGTCTTGCTTGGCTAGGGCTATGTGTTTTTTTGCGCGATTAAGGCAGTCTTTACCTATGGGTTTTGCCATCTCGTCAAGGGCTTGTTGTTTTAGGGCGTTGAATTTTTCTAGATATTCGGGCTTTGCACAGTATAGTATTTGCAAGTCTGTGAGGCTTGAGACACCGGGGTTTTCAAGTTTTGCTTGGGCTGCGAGCCTTGTTTCCCAGGGTGTGCAGTAGATATCGTATCCAACATCGCCAAGAATAAAGCAAGCCCCGATTTGCCACCCTCTGTCGGTGTTATTGACAATGATTAGATCAAGGTCACTTTTTTCGTGAAAATCGCCTGTGCTGAAAGACCCGGTTAACCCGATTATGGCAATATCCTCAGCGAAATCTCTTTTCGCCCGCTGGATTACCATGTCTATAAGTTTTTGGTTTTTGGCTGCAAGGTCTTGCTTTAGTGAGTCGGTCATTTTAGTTGCTCCTTATTGGTTGATTGTTTTATGGATAGTATCACAGTGGATAGAAAAGTTACATACTCCATTGATGAGGCATAATTATAGCGAATTAATTCGAAATCAGTCCCGTCTGTCGCCGAAGAGCGCGCTTACTGCCGCGCGTTCGCACAATCGCTTTGCGATTCTACTCAATATTTTCGGCTTGGCCGGGGACTGTTTCTCATTTGATTCGCTATAGCTGCAAGATAACCTTTGTCAAAAATGGAAAAACCCCAAATTTCGGGGTTTATTGCATGTCAACAGTGAGCATTGGATACATATTCCAGGTATTGTGCGGGGGCACTTATCTACATAAATCTAGGTAGCAGCCCTATGGGGTTATGCAAAAATCAACACAACGACTTGCTTTGTGATATATGATAACACCGCTGTATAAACATTGGTAGCGTTATTTCCACTTTTCACAGCGTAGCCTTGATAACACCTGCCTAGCCGCATATAATATCATCAGCAACCAACAAAATAAGAGGGTGGTATGCCTATGGATAAGGAACAGACAACCCAAGAAACGCTACAGGCCGCCAGTCTTGATGAGGCATTAATACAAATTCAAGCACAACCAAAACGCCAATATACCCAACAAGAAATTGACGAAGCCCGGGACAACCTGGCTTTGATGAATGACCGTGTTTTTCTGGTTACATTCATTGACAACAAAAATAACCACATTATCACAGGCTTGGCAGATGCGGTACGAAAAATCCACGCACTTCCCCCTATTCCTCAAGTGCAACAAACAACAGTTCAAAACATATCAATGCTTGATATATTGGGGCGCGGCATGATTGGCGATTTGCTTGGCTGGGGTGAATCAATTACTATCGCCTTAGAGGTTCAAAAGGGTAAGCAAGCAGGGTATGCCGTTCGCGGAACACTAACATCCAGCAATGCAATGCGCCTTGGCTTTAACATGGGAAGTGATTTTACTAATGCACCAGATGTTATTGGTATAAACATCTTGGGCTTTAGGCTACCGCAGCTAGACCACCGGAAAGAGTTTGTATCTAGAATAGTACGCGCAGAATATGACAGTAAAGAGTCGTTTCTTGCGGATAAGTATTCCGATTATTATATCGAACTGCCAAAAATGGACGATTGGAAGAAAAGCGATTTACCAGAAGCGTACCACGATTTATGGGATTTATGTTGCATATTCAAGGCAAAGATTAATAAACATGAGGAGGTTATCCGAATGCAGGCTATAAGTAACCCTGTAGCACTGGATTTATCCAGAGAGGCACGCAAAACTATAACGCCAAATGACTTTGTAAGAAGCACGTTGAGCCGTGATGATGAACTGGCAGAGTTGAGAGAGTATGGTATATGGCTAGAGCAGAGAAGTAAAGCCAAAGGCGAAGCCGAAGGCAAAGCCAAAGGCGAAGCCATAGGCAAAGCCATAGGCGAAGCCAAAGGCAAAGCCATAGGCGAAGCCAAAGGCAAAGCCATAGGCGAGGCCAAAGGCAAGGAAGAAATGATAATCATGGCACTACAGAGCAACACTCCTATTGAGTTTGTTGACGCAATGCGCGTAAAGGCTGGAATAACCGACTCCCGCTTTGCCGAATTACAAATACAAGCGCAACAAGCAAGCTAGGTTGCACAAATCAGTATAATCAAGCAAAAAACACCTACTAGGCCAGATAATGCACCTGTAGGTGTTTTTTGTTTTTGCAACTAGAACGACGCTTGTTTACTTGCTTTTTGATGCCCAATCCCTCAGTGTTTCAACAATTTTTGTAACGAGCTCATTGTCCATCCCTGGGTGCACTATGCTAAAGCTTATTTTTCCGTCTTCGGTGCGTTGGAATGAGATATGTGTCCGTAGTAAAAACAGAAGTGCCCCAGCGGTTAGCATTATTGGTATTATGTTTAGTGTTTGCTTATTGGCTGGAGGCGGGCTATTTAGAAATGCGGCTAACTCTGGGCGTTGGTTGCAAAGTAGCTTGGCTGTGTCTTCCGCTACTTGGTTGGGTAGCGGGGTTTCTGTTGATAGAAGGGCTTGCGGTAGGCTTGTGGCGAAGGATGGCCAATCTGGGTCGCTGGTGGCTAGGGTTTGTAGCTGTGGTTGATGGTTTATCATTGGTTGGATTCCTCCTTGGCGGATTTTATGTGTTGTAGGTATCTTTGTACTTTTTCTGCATTGTGTGGGTCATTTTTGATGAAGATATCATGTGCTTTTTGCATGAGTGCTTCGGCGGTTTCTAGGTTTTGGCGTTCAAAGGCGACTGTGCCAAGCTGGGCGTAGTTACTTGCTGCGTCATGTAAGTTGTTATATTTAAGCTTAATCTCCAAAGATAGCCTATACCATTTCTCGGCATCCTTGAAATGTCGTTGCTTCTGTGCGACGCTGCCAAGTTGATGGTAGGTACTTGCTGCGTCATGTAAGTTGTTATATTTAAGCATAATCTCCAAAGATAGCCTATACCATCTCTCAGCATCCTTGAAATGTTGTCGCTCCTGTGCGATTCTGCCAAGTTGATGGTAGGTACTTGCCGCGCCATATAGGTTGTTATGTTTAAGCTTAACCTCCAAAGATAGCCTATACCATTTCTCAGAATCCTCGAAATGTCGTTGCTCCTGTGCGACTCTGCCAAGTTGATGGTAGGTAATTGCAACACCATGTAGGTTATTATGTTTCAGAGCAATCTCCAAAGACAGCTTATACCACTTCTCAGCATCCTTGAAATGTCGTTGTAGTTGTGCGACTACACCAAGTTGATGGTAGGTACTTGCCGCACCATATAGGTTATTATGTTTAAGCTTAATCTCCAAAGATAGCCTATACCATTTCTCAGCATCCTCGAAATCACGTCGTTCTTCTGCGACAATGCCAAGTTGATGGTAGGTACTTGCCGCATCATGTAGGTTGTTATGTTTCAGTGAAATCTCCAAAGATAGCATATACAATTTCTCCGCATCTTCGAAATCTCGTCGTTCCTGTGCGACCATACCAAGCTGATGATAGGCTAAGGCTTGTGCCTGTGGCCTGTTAAACAACTCGCCTGTATGGAGATATTCGCGATACAATTGTTCCGCTTCCGCAAAATGCCGAGTTTTATAAGCATAGTTTGCAAGCCTATTCAGCAGCGCACAAATATCATCCTGCATATCAAGTTTTCGCGCTATTGTCAGCGCGTTGCGGAAGTTAACGCCAAACAGTTCATGCACGGCCTGCTGCTCATGTAATTCTTTCCCGCTGTATTCGTTACACAGCGTCCCCATAAAGTCAACAAACGCTCGACACTCCACCTCTGCTGCCGGATACAATCGTGTAAGGCTGGCATGTGTGGCTGGGTGGATCCTATAGCCATTTTCATAGTCTTCGTGGCAAAGCCCAGCCTTCACCAACGTATTAAAACATTCGACAACGCTATCTGTAGGTGCATCAATCGCGTCTAGCATATACTTTACATAGTCAGCATCCACAAACCGTTCATGCAGCCCAATAAACCGCAAAACCGGCGCGAAAGACGCATCAAGGCCACAATTAAACACTTCCAATGCCTGCAACAGCCGCTTAGTATCCTTGTCTTCGCCTGGGTACTCCCCTTTGTCTAACGGACTTATTAATGCCATTGGTGAGACTTTCTTTGCAAGCCTAAGCAAAATTACCCGTATCGCCAGCGGGTTACCTTGTAGCTTATCAATTAGCGGCTTATACTCCGGGTCGTTACGGGCAATTGTTAACCCCAAATCGCTGACAACGGCATTGCAATATTGCCATAGATCCTCGCCCTGCAAGCCGTCCAGTTTAAGCCTAAAAACTTCTCGCGTATCCAGCCATGTTTCGGGTGAGCGGCTTGTTATTAGTATCTTAGTCGCGCCGTCACGCAAATCGCGAAGTATGCGCTGTAGTACCTCCCGGTCTCCCTGCGACAGCCGCCCTATAACCCCGCCATATCCTGAAACTGATTCGAAGTTATCCCATACAATTATAATGGGAAGTTCTTGCAACGCTTGTACAATCGCGGATATTTTTTCTTCCAGTGGTGCCGCCATTGCCTGCAAGCCAAATAACTGCCCTGTCAATGTATCAACAACAGAGGACGCACTATTGATGCCCTCAAAGTTAAACCATAGCGCACCCGCGCCCAGCCCGCCCGTATCTTCCAGCCACTGGAGGAAGCCTTTTGCCAGCGTTGTTTTGCCTTCGCCTGCCATGCCATGGATCAAAATCCCGGCTTGTGCCTGGCGGGCTATAGCGTGCTCTAGCCGCTTGATTGCACCGCTTCGCCCAATAAAATCTCTGCGCAATAGCTGTTGCGCTTCTGCGGGCAAGCGGCTTTCACGTTTTGCGGTGCCCTTTATCAGCTTTGGTAAAATATTTTCACTGGCTGCCCTGTGGTATAAAACCGGTACTATCCAGTCATTAAACTCCACTGGCTCTACTTGTGAATACATTGGGTCGCGTTTCTTTTTATCATACATCTCGCGGCGTCCGGCGCGTATCGCCTCAGCAATGTTGCCTTCTGTAAACAGTCTTCTATAAAACGCGGGTACAAACTTTTCCGCGCCGTGCACCCAGAGGTTATAGCTCATTGCTACAACGCCATATGCACCGGCCTTAAGTAAGCTAGTGGCAACAGAGGCAAATGGGTTGCTATTTATTGTTGCGGATTTGCAGGCGTTAAGCACCATATATGGCACCTGGTATTCTTGCAAAAGTGTACTTAGCCGCTCTGCTGATATGGGGTCGCCTGTTTGGCTTGGGTCGTTCTCCTTTTCAAACAATAATACGCCATCATGCCCGTTTGCCACATCGGGTGCGCCGCCGTGGCCGTCGAAATGTACTATATGATAGAAATTCTTTTTTTCGTCCAATACTGTGCGAAGCTGGTCAAAGGTTGGTGGGCGCAGTAGGTCAATCTTAACTGGCCATTTCTCCTTTACCGCAAAGTCAAGTAAAGGCCGTGCCAGTGTTTGGAACCCTACGTCTTGATCCCCATATGGGCGGGAAAGTATATATAGGATGTTTAGCTGCTTTGTAGGCAGTTTAGACGAAAACGGGCGAACACTGCGAATATTATATAAATCGCGCTGGATCCGGCAGCTTTGGGCGATATAGCCATCGCCCTCGCTAAACAGGGCTTCCCATGGCCATGACAAAACGTTGGGGTCGTTGCTTACTATTTTTACTGTTAGGTTGTTTAATCCATCGCGCCATGCGTCGCGGTACCAATTGCGGGCTTCTCCGTCAAAAAGTGCGCTAAAGCAATCGTTGCCCCATTCTTTAAGTGCAATTTGTACTTCGTTTGCACGTGTTTGGAAGTTTTCATGTGGTAGCTTAAAAAATTCTTCAAGATACCACTGCAAGCCTTGGAGTAGATTTATGTCACTTGCGCCTACTATCTTTTCTGACGGTGGCATGAGCTTGGCACGGCGATCGTTGCGCTGTCCGCTGCCGGCCTGAACTTCGAATTGCAGTTTGTTTCCTGGCGACGGTATGTGATTGATTTGCAGTGTTGTCATTGGTATCAGCCTCCTATATGTATACTTATTGTAATATTATATGGTATTTTGTTGTAATTTCAACATCTATTTCAGCTTTTATACAAAAAAACAGACTCTCTGGTCTTAGAGAGTCTGTTTATTATCATGCACTTGACAGGACTTGAACCTGCAAGGCCGTTAGGCCACTAGATCCTTAGTCTAGCGCGTATGCCAATTCCGCCACAAGTGCGATTTGCAAGCGGTATTGTAATATGGCGGTTTGCCCATGTCAAGTTTTCTCTTGGATATTTCGCCGGATATGTCGTCGTGATTGCCCAGTACATACCGGATTTTATCGTCTTCGGCGTTGTGTATATTACTATGGTCGTATTCCTACATTGCAATGGAAAGCAGTATTTGGTTTATGCATCCTTGCGTGAAATTGGAGGGGGGCTTGTTACATGGTTCTCCTCTCCTTTGTTACGATATTACTGTACGAGATATTGGGTGGTTGTGTACTTTGTACTGGAAATAACCTTTGTCAAAAATGGAAAAACCCAGTTTTGTGCGGTTTGTGGCGTTTTTCGCTATCACGATGCCATTAATTGGAAGCGTGATTTGAATATCATTGTACGCCTCGAGAGTTGATTGCAGTTTGGCCATGAGTATTGCTTCGTATACCGCAATTTGTATTAGATTTTCTGTGACAGCAGTGTTGGTTTTTAATACTTCCTCTATTGTGCCCCGGGGGTTATTTGCCCAGGAATATTGCCTATTATAGCGAATTAATTCGAAATCAGTCCCGTCTGTCGCCGAAGAACGCGCCTACTGCCGCGCGTTTTCGGCTCGGCCGAGGACTGTTTCTCATTTGATTCGCTATACATATTGGCTTTTGTCCCCTTCGGCGGCGAGGATATGGCTTAGTGCGTGTTCATCTTTTGCGATTTAGAACATAGGGACAAAATCCCAGCGGCTGAATATGATGCCAATATATGCCACAACGCTATGGGATGAGATACCCCAATGTCGATGCCCAAGTTTTTAGATAGCAGCAAACCTATTACGACAGAGCAGGCACTTAGTGGGATCTTTTGTCAAGATGACATTTAAACCACTATTGCCTGTAAGTTAGTAACACCTAGCAGCCTAACCGCTGTAAATGCAAAGTTATCTGTACTGTAAGAAAACGGTACTGTAAGAAGGAGGAAAAATTATGGCATTTGCTATTGATACACTTGATGTAACAAGACAATTAGACCCACATGACCCATGCGGTGTAAAACCGCCGGTTCCAAAGCCAATGAAAACCGAGCCGATAATCGCCCATAAGGTATATGACAGTTGTAGGGCGCAAGATTGTCTCACCCTTGTAGCCCACGCGGCAGAGTATGTGATTATAGACGGTCATCATATTGATATAGGTGACGTGCTGCCTGTCCCGGATGGCACGGAGACTGTAACAATTGATAGGGCTAACATCGAAAAAACTTTGGTTACAAGCAAGAAGCCGTTACCTTTTAAAAAAGGATACTGGGATATAGAGATAGAGTTTACATTGGAGTATCTGCTAACGTTTCATGGGCATGACAGAGAAATAATCCTTTGTGTAAAGGCATTTTCCACTAGTAAGAGAAAGTATCACTTGTTCGGCTCTGTGGGAAGTAATACAACGATATCTTCTGACTTTCCTATGTATGCAGGCCAGCACTTCGAAAATGAAGGCGAGCCTTTTGTGATGGTTGAAGGTAAGGCGGTTGCGCTTAACGCAGAGATAAGGCATAGTCGCCGCGACCGTCATCCGGCGGATATTGCTGTGACAATTGGGCTGTTTAGCATTGTTAAGCTATTTAGAATTGTATGCCTAGCCGTAGAATCGAAAGGCTTTTGCATCCCTCGGGAATGCGGCCCCGATTGCCCGATAGACCCTTGTAAGTTTTTTGGCGGGCTTGAGTTTCCGGCGGAGGTTTTTGCGCCGCCATCGCGTGAGAGGTAATGCCCTGTCATTGTGTGCGAAGCTAAGCACTGCCATCTAGCTTTTTGAATAAACTTAGTTTTTGTTAAAGTCATTCCATACGGTTTCAAACCAGTCGTTACATGGGGGCAGTGGGCGAACCGGCTCGAAATAGGAGTTGCTGTTTGTTGTGGTTACTACTTTGTCGTTGTGCTGGTTGTCGGGTGTGGTATCCTTGACTATGTCCTCGAGCGTATCCTCGAGCATGTTCTCGACCAAAGCACTTCCGCGGCTGCCTATGTTTTCGGCGGCGAAAATCATAGCGGATAGTACGTCTACCTGGGTGACTAATGTGTCGTAGTATTTGTGTAGCTGTGATAGCTCTGTTTCGTTTGTTATGGAGTTTTGTGTGAAAAACTGCGCTTTGCGGGTTAATAGCTTGCTGTGCAGTTTTTTCATTTCTTGTAGGTTTCTTGTATATGCGGCGATTTTGCTCATTTGGTGCTGGGTGGCTTTGAAATTGGTGTGGGCTGTGGGGTTTTCGCTGTAGTTTACAGCCGGGGGAGGTGACACAGGGGCCTCTGTTATGCTTGCAATTTCCGTTTGTCCTTCTTTTTGCCCGTCATTTGCCGCCTTTTTTGCGATATGCTCGGCTGCACGCATAGACCCTACCTGTGCTGAGTTTAGCGCGCTGCCGCCTGGGCGGTATACGCCAAAGGTGCCCGCGGCCTCGCCTACTGCGTATAGGCCGTTTATATTGCTTTGCCAGTTTGCGTCTACGGCGATGCCTCCGTTACAGTGTTGGGCGCACATTGCAATGCGCAGGGGGTGTTTGTATAGGTCTATTCCATTGTTTTTGTACAGGTCGATTGCCTTTGGGTTCATTTTTGCAAGGCGCTCTATTGGTGTGCCGAAAAGGGCCTCCGAACGCTTTAGGTATGTGTATGTTTCTTCGGAAAGTGCGCTAAAATCCAGGCCGGTGGGGTTTTGGGTGAAATCCATATACACTTTACGGCCTTTTTCGTTTATTTCCTTGGCTACCAGCAGGTCAATTTGCGAAGAGCCGTTTATTTTTTGCACGTCGAAAGGCCACTGGTAGCCTTTTAGGAAGACCATATCAAGGCCTCGTTGGGGGCTTTTGAAGTGCTGGGACAAAAACTCGTACTGGTTGCCTGCGTCATCTACGGAAATATATCTTGGAAGCACTTGTTGGTATGTGCCTGAGACATTCCAGCGGAAGTCTATGCTTGCAAGGCCGTACTGCCATTCCGAAAGATTGCACGCGGCGGCACCGGCGTCAAGGGCTAGGCCGGTGGCACCGGTTTGGCTTGCGGGGTATACACTTGCTTGGTAGATTGCGGCAGGGCCGCCTGTTGCTAGGATTACGTTTTTGCAGGATATTGTTTGATATTTGTTTGTGGCTTTGTCTAGGATTACTATGCCGCAGATTTGGGTTTCTTGTTTGTTTTTATGCTTGTTTTTATGTGTAAGCAGCTTTACCGCTTGGCTGTTATCCAAGATTTTTATGCCTTTAGACATTACACTTTTTTCAAGAGCTTCGGTCATATATCTTGATGTTAGCGGGCCGCAGGATGTTGCCCTTTGGCGGGGGTCGTGGTCTGTTTTGTAGCCTACATACGCGCCGTATTGGTTGCATGGGAAGGGGAGGCCTAAGTTTACCAGCTTCATAAAGGCCTTGGCCGAAGAGGCGGCCTCTGCCATTGCTATGTCACCGTGGACGCTGCCCCCTTCGAATAGGGTTGTTGCCATCTCGTGGATAGAATCCGGCTCGCCCCCGGCTAGGGTTAGTTTGTAATATGTTTGCTTGTCGCTGCCGGTGTTGCGGCTTGTTCCCATGTTTATGCCTTCTGTTACCAGCAGGATGTCTTTTACGCCTAAATCGTAGAGCCAGTCTGCGGCGTTGAAACCGGCGCAGCCGCTGCCGATTATTACTGTGTTTACGTTCATTATAGCCTCCGTATATGAAACCCGCCGTCTACATTGAATACCTGCCCTGTGCTAAAGTCGAACCGGCCCTCTGCTATTGCAAGCACAACGTCGGCTATATCTTGGGGTTGGCCCATTCGTTTTGTCGGGGTTAGGCCGTCCTTAATTAGCTTGGTGTATTTATCTTGAACTGCTGCGGTCATGTCTGTTTGTATGATGCCTGGGCGTATTTCGAACACGCCAATGCCATGCTCTGCAAGCCTGTCTGCGAACAGCTGGGTCACCATTGAAAGCCCGGCTTTTGAAATGCAGTATTCGCCACGTGTGACGCTGCTGGTATAGCTAGATATTGAGGCGATATTGATAATACGGCCTTGGGTGCCTTGGGCTATCATCTGATTTGCAAATAGCTGGCACATGAAAAAGCTGCCTTCTAGGTTGATGCGCAGTACGCGCTTAAAGCTCTCTTCTGTTGTTTCTAAGATATCCAGCCGGTTTTCCGGGGCTACGCCTGCGTTATTTACCAGCAGGTCTATCTTGCCAAATTTGGCAATTGTCTCGTCCAGTAGCCGCTTGCGGTCTGCCGGTGTTGAGATATCACATGGGATGAAGGTTGATTGGGGGGGGAGGTCTTCGGGTTTATTTCTTGCCGCATATACTACTTTGTGGCCTTGGTTTTCAAGGGTTTGGGCGATGCTGCGGCCTATTCCCCTGCTTGCGCCTGTTACTACTGATACCATAATTTTCTCCTTAGATATCTATTGTCTTATACATCTTTAATATGTTAGGCATTCATTGCAAGAAGCAGTTTACGCAAGTCATTTTCCGATAGCTGTCCAATGGGCGTAGGTTGCACGGTTGTTTTCGGTAAGTCAATAATTCTACCAATATCAATATAAGATTGCTTCGCAAGTCCGGCTTGCGCCCAATCATCAATAGACACATATTGGGATTGAATAACGGCACTTTTGCTATCGTACTGTGATGTGATCGGGAAAACCGTTATTTCCTTATGGCCAGAAGATAACACCAAAACGGGGCGGCGTTTTCCATCGCCGCCCCAAGAAACATATGCAATGTGAAGGTCGTAAGGATTCATCAACCATTCACCGCCCAATCGTAAATTTCTGGGTGCTTATCTTTATCAATGATGGCAC
>Ga0123355_10001613_pt1 | contig 31497 bp, 22 predicted proteins | sample TergutEmb28metaG_3_FD_89872 | JGI IMG/M metagenome (GOLD analysis project Ga0123355, IMG submission 89872) | Embiratermes neotenicus P1 segment gut microbial communities from Petit-Saut dam, French Guiana - Emb289 P1 | ecosystem: Host-associated > Arthropoda: Insects > Digestive system > Gut ...
CGTATTTATGAACGTGGCCACCCAGGGGGCCATCAAAGGCGCCTTATCCGCAGAGGATTTGACCGCGGTGGGGTGCCAGATCGCCCTGGCCAATACGTACCACCTCCACGTGCGGCCAGGGGATGCGCTCATCCGTGACTTGGGCGGCCTCCACCAGATGATGACCTGGGACGGCCCCATGCTCACCGACAGCGGCGGATTTCAGATATTTTCCCTGGCGGGCCTCAGAAAGATCACCGAGGAGGGAGTGCGGTTCCAGTCCCACGTGGACGGGCGGCACATATTCATCTCCCCGGAGCAGAGCATGAGAATCCAGGCCAACCTGGGTTCCGACATCGCCATGGCCTTTGACGAGTGCATCGAGATCCCCGCGCCCCATTCCTACGTGGCAGAGAGCTGTGAGCGGACAACCCGCTGGCTGATCCGCTGCCGGGACGAGCTAAACCGGCTGGAGCGGACAGGGGAGAAGGTGACCGGGGGACAGGTCCTCTTCGGCATCAACCAGGGGGCCACATACCCCGACCTGCGGATCCGCCACATGGAGCAGATCGCGGCGCTGGACTTACCCGGCTACGCCATCGGCGGCCTGGCCGTAGGGGAGACCCACCGGGAGATGTACGACACAGTTGAGATCGTAGAAGAACACATGCCGGCGGATCGCCCCCGGTATCTCATGGGGGTGGGGACGCCGTCTAACCTCATTGAGGCCGTGGCCCGAGGCATTGATATGTTCGACTGCGTCATGCCCGCCCGAAACGGCCGCCACGGGAATCTGTTCACATGGTCCGGTGTTATGAATATCAAAAATGAGAAATATAGGGCCGACACGGCACCCGTTGATCCGGACTGTACCTGCCCCGTCTGCAGGCGTTACAGCCGGGCCTATCTCCGCCACCTGTTCAAATGCGGCGAGATGTTGGCCATGCGCCTGGCGGTGATCCATAATCTGTACTTCTACAACAAACTCATGGAACAGATGCAAAACGCCCTGGATCAAGGCGAATTTGCCGCCTTCCGGAGAGCGTTTTCCGAAAAACTTGCGAAGAAACTTTAGCTTGCAATTGGGACAAAGACAAGATATAATAACCGCGCACGGTTATTGATGACTGATCGGGCACTTTCGTGCCCATGCGGCAGTTCCTGCCGCACCCCTTTGCTGTGCAAAGGGGTTTGATCATGATGGAATAACCACGATGAAATTGTGTTTTGGAGGTTTTTTGTTATGGATGGAATGACGACTCAACTTCTCATGATGGGTGCGGTGATTGCTGTCTTTTACTTCATCTTGATCCGTCCGCAGCAGCGGCAGAGAAAGCAGGAAGCAGAGATGCGCAACTCCCTGGCAGTGGGCGATAAAGTCGTCGCCGCCGGCGGCATTGTGGGAAAAGTTGTCCAGATTAAAGACGATCTGATCACCATGGAGACAGGCGAAGATCGTGTGCGGCTCGAAGTACGCAGAGCGAGCATTTTAAACAAGATCTGATCCGCTGACCCGGAGAGCAAAAGACCGCAGCCGGAAACTTGGGGCGCGTTACTCGAAAAGAGATACTCTTGTATTTCCCCCCGCCGCTGGCGGGGGGAAATACAAGAAACAGCTCTAAAGGGTACGCGTCTGAAAACCGGATACGGTCTTTTCTTGTTTGATTATTTCTTGTTGTGCTCCACCCAGTCTTTGGCCTCTTTGACGCCCGCCGCCGTCGGCACCGTGGTGCCGGTGACCGCGTTGACTGATTTGACATCCGCCAAGGCGTAAGTGGCGTTGTCGGGTTGGACTCTGTCCTTCTTGACTTTCTTTTTTGGAAAATGATGTTTCATCTCCGCACCTCCGTGGCATTGATTTTCTCATAGCGTCCCCATGAGAGGAATAGTTTATACTTATAGAGTCTCTAGAGAACGCCTATAGAGGCTCTATAAAGCCCCTATATACCCCCTATAGAGTGCCTAGAAAGCGAAAGGAATCTATCGCATGTCGGAACAAGTGACAAGATTACAATATCAGGACAAGGAGATCATCCTGGTCGCCACGGCCCACGTCTCGGAGGCCAGCGTGACCCTGGTACGGGAGACCATCGACCAAGAACGGCCGAACAGCGTCTGCGTCGAACTGGATGAGGGCAGATATCAGGCCATCAAAAACCCAAAAGCCTGGGAACAGATGAACGTCTCCAAAGTGATCCGTGAGAGAAGATTATTACAGGTGTTGGCGCAATTATTTTTGTCATCTTACCAAAAGCGTCTGGCAAAAAAGCTGGGTACCCAAGTGGGCGGCGAGATGATCCAAGGCATCAAAAGCGCAGAAGAGATCGGCGCTGAACTGGTGTTGGCGGACCGTCCCGTACAGACCACATTCCAGCGGATCTGGCGGTTTTTGAGCTTCAAAGAAAAGGTCAAAGTGCTCTACGGGTTTCTGGGTGACGAGGAAGAGGAGGAAGAGATCACGGAAGAAGCCCTCGCCGCCATGATGAAGCAAGATACGCTGGAGGGTCTCGTGGCCGAAATGCGAAACGAATTTCCCATTGTCGGCCAGGTGCTCATCACAGAGCGAGATCAATATTTAGCCAATAAAATAAAAAGCGCCCCGGGGCCGAAAGTATTGGCCCTCTTGGGCGGTGCCCACGTGCCGGGGGTCATTGAAGAAATTCCAAAAGAACAGGACATTGCCGCAATTACCCATGTGCCGAAGAAAAGATCCAAGCTGAAGTGGCTCGCCTGGATCATCCCCATCGCCATGATTGCTCTAATCGCTCTCGCCTTTACCCAGAGTGTGGATTTGGGGGTTCAGAGCCTATGGGTATGGTGGCTTTGGAACGGAGGGCTGGCCGCACTCTTTGCCCTGATCGCCTTAGCGAATTGGCGAAGTATCCTCACCGCATTTATGGCAGCGCCTTTGACGACGTTGAATCCTTTCCTAGCCGCCGGATGGTTTGCAGGCCTCGTAGAGGCCTGGGCAAAAAAACCAACGGTGGAGGACGTGAAGAACATTCCGGAGGATATTTTCAGCGTCAAAGGCTGGTTTGTCCGCAACCGTTTTTTGAAAGTTCTCTTGGTGGTTGTCCTGACGAATATCGGGAGTACCATCGGCACCTTTGCGGCGGGGGCGAATATTTTCCGGCTTATTTCGGGATAATCAACCCGAAAACGCGAACAAAAAAGATTGTCGCTCTCCATGAGGGCGACAATCTTTTCTTTATTCAGCGCTACGGGAGCATATTTCCGGCGGCGAGATAGAGGGCGTACCACTCCTCATGGCTCAAAGAGATTTTAGCGGCCTCTGCGATTTTCTCAATCCGATCCGGATTCATAGACCCGATGATGACCTGCATCTTGGCCGGATGGCGCAGGATCCAAGCGGCGGCGATGGCGTCTTTGGTGACATGGTATTGTTCGGCCAGCTCGGCCAACTTGGCGTTTAGCCCAAGGTATTCCGGGTTATCAATAAAGACGCCGCCATGTACGGCGGCCCGGAAGGGAGACCAGGCCTGAATGGTCACATCGTGCAATCGGCAATACTCCAAAATGCCGCCGTCGTGATCGACGCTGTGAGACGTCTTCATGTTGGCGTGGAACCCGGCGTCAATCATCCCCGTGTGGACGAGGCTGAATTGCAACTGATTGACGATCAGTTTATGGTCTGTGTATTTTTGTAGCAACGCCATCTGGCCCGGTGTCTGATTGCTCACCCCGAAATAGCGCACCTTGCCGGCGCGGTACAGGACATCAAATGCGGCGGCCACCTCCTCCGGCTCCATGAGGGTATCGGGGCGGTGGAGGGCCAGCAGGTCTACATAATCCACCTGGAGGCGTTTTAAACTCCCCTCCACACAACTGACGATGTAGTCTTTGGAAAAATTAAAGCCGAGGGCGCTCTTCTGGTCAGGGGATTTCTGGATGCCGCATTTCGTCTGGAGCTGTATACTCTCCCGCTTTACCCCCAGCGCTCTCACGGCCTTGCCGAAAATCTCTTCCGCTAAGCCGTGGTCGCCGTAGATATCTGCGTGGTCGAAAAAGTTGATGCCGGAATCTAAGGCCTTTTGGAGCACCACTGCGGCGGCCTCCATGGATAGATCCCGCATTCTCATACAGCCCAGGGATATCTCCGGCCCCAAAAGACCGCTTTTTCCCAGATCAAGTTGTTTCATATGTGCTTCCTCCTATTAGTTTTCTTATTTTCCCCTGTCTTCGGCGAGGAAATAAAAATGGGTTATACGATTGCCAAAATATACTTGTAGAACAGATATTTTACACGGCCTGTGTAGCTCTCAATGGAGGCGGCCAGGTGGTGTGCCTCATCTTCGATCTGGCGCCGTTCTTCCAAAGAGATAGCACTGTCGCCGTAACGGGCCTTGCCGAATATGACGGCGACCTCTACAGGGAAGAAAGATTCATTTGGGAAGCCGAATTCCTCCGCCACCCGCTGGGAAAATTGGAGCGGTGTCTCGGTTTTTCTCGTTTTAAACTCGAAAAAATTCAAGTATTTCAGCATAACACCATAGTAGTACACAACGGCCGCCCGATTCCCTTTTCTTCTCGCCCTGGCCTCTTGGCTGTAGACCCAAAAGGCTCTGCATCCCAGAACGGCAAAGGGGAGCAGGACAGTCAGGAGGATGGGGAGCCAATTTCTGCTCTGTTCTGGAGCATCTGGAATGCCCCCGCCCTGGGTGCCCTGGTTGGGCGCAGATGGGACTGTTGGAGGCGCTGCAGGCCTGTCTTGGCCTAAGAGGTCATCCATCTCGCCCAGAGGTGGCTGGAAATCTGGCACCCCCATAACCGGTTGACCCGGCGGCCTATGGGGGAGATGGGGGGTCGTAACCGAGCCGTAGCCGGGCGTGGGTTCAAAGCGGTGCCAGCCAAAACCCTCAAAGTACACCTCGCCCCAGGCGTGGCCCATGCTGTTTAACACAGAGAAAAATCCGTATTGATCCGGGGTGCCGGTCACCATAAAGCCCTCCACATAGCGGGTGGGGAGGCCGATACTGCGGGCCATGGTGACGAAGGCTGTCGCAAAATAGGTACAATAGCCCGCTTGGCCGTAAAACAGAAAATACTCTACAAAATCCATATTCCGCGGCGGGGTGCCGGGGGTCAGGGTATATGGAAACTCACTGCGCAAAAAGTGCTCTAACATGCGGGCCCGCATGTAGTCGCTGTCGGCGTCCGCCGTGACGGCGTGTGCCAGCTCCCGGACACGGGCGGGGAAGTCTGTCGGCAGGGCGGTGTAGGTCTCATAGATCCAATCCGCCCGGGGGATGAGATAGCTGTTGAGCAATTCCATGTAGGAGATGGTGCGCCAGTTTTGCCGCACGATGGTAAATCCGGAGTGGGTGTAGTGATTATAAAATACCATGCCCCCGTCATGGGTATGGATTGTAGTAGTAGAATGTCTGTCGCCGCCAAGCATTTCGCTGATGTCTCGCAAAACGCCGCGGTAGGAGTGCTGCAGCATCCCCTCTGACGAGGCGGTGGACTGTGCCGGGGCGGGGTGGTATTGTATGGTGTACCAGTTGTTTCTGGGCATCCGTTCCTCGGTGAGGATGCGCCCGCTCTCCTCCTGTAAAAAGGCCATGCCAGTGGGGTGGGCAAAGATATCCCCCACGATATCTGGGGAAAAAACAGAGTGGGTGCGGTTGTTCAAAATGCCGATGACTGCATTTCGCATCTCTAAATCGTCAATAATCACCCCTGGAAGCCAGCCGGATCCGGCACCGGTAGGTACAATCACATTAAAATGCACTTCGAGCTCGACCCAACGCCAATCGTCTGAGGACGTCATGCCTTGCCTGACTGGATGGATGTTGCCGGCCGGCACCCCAAAGCTCTCCGCCAGATAGTCGATTGCAGCAGAAATGTCCGGCTCCGCCCGCTCGTAGATGAAATTCCACCACGACCTCCCATCCTCCTCCTCCGTAGTCCCGGCCTCCAACACATACCGCATTTCCAGATCTTCATCACTCAATGTTACTTCCCAAGTGACGGATACTGCATATGCTATGTACTCTGCGGGCGTATCGTATCGTTCGCCGAGGAGAAGGCGACGTGCAGCGTCGCTTGTGGCCCGCTCGTACAGGGCGAGATTTTGCTGGATATGGCCAAAGTCTAAGGGTTCTCGCTCGTTTAACGTATTGACCCAGGCGTAGCCCGTATACGTATCCAGAATCGCCCCAGTCAAATAGATGGGCTGGGGAGAATCGGACTGGAGCCGCAGTACCATACGGTGATCTTGGGTGATGTTGCCGCCAAGGCGCCTATGGTCTGCGCCGCTAAAGCCGGTCTGGGCGAGAGAAAAGTAGTCGGGCCCGAATCCGCTATAAATTCTGTCGTTTATTTCACGAACGGGGCGCATAGCCGGACTATGCCAAATAGTATCAGCGGTCTCCGCCGAAAGGGGTGGGAAAAGCGCCGCCAACCCCACGCAAATAATTGCCAAAGGCAGGGCATACATGGGGAGGGCTGACCTGCCGCCTGTTTTTGCGGCGCTTCTTCTGCCTCGGCTCAAGTGTTTGATCAAGAAGGCCAAGATGGAGAAGACGAATACATAAAAAGAGAGGGGAGAGGAGAAAAACGGCGAGATGATCGTAAAACCGACAATCACGGCGGAGAAGAGGAAGAGGAGGACGAAGTGCGAATGGGCGTGGCCAAAATACACGACCAGGAGCCCGATGGAGATGTTGAGCGCCCAAATAATCGCACGTTCGTACTCCATGGTGTGGTCTTCATAGCCCAGTACGAACCCGGACATGCCTCTTATGAACTCGGCGGCTTCCGTTGCCAAATTGGGTTCAGTGGTGGTGGAAAAGAATCCGAATGCGAGGACAACCAGAGCGCCTGCACACAGCACGATGCTTATCCAGATGTAGTATTTGCGAGAAAAGATAAATCCAAGCACACCGACAATGCAAAACATGCGGATCAAGCTGACAATATGATTTTGGTCAAATACCGTGGTGCTGACGATGCCGGAGACAAGGCTCCAGGCCAAGAGCGCCCCGGCGGTCATGAGAAAGACTATGTTGAAAGGTCCGATGTTTTTTTTGGTTTCCATAATAATTTCTTCTCCTGTTGCGCTATATCAGGAAAGTGTGCGAAAATCAACGCAGATCAAAATGAACTCTTGCAGTTTTTTTAACGTGTCCGCATCTGTTTGATCGTGGAAATAGAAGAGGATTGCGTTATTGCCGAACTGTTGGAAGTCGTGTACAAAGGCAATCACGTCCTCTGTCAACGCCTGTACAAACAAGAGGAGGTTCATAGAGTCTCTGTGGGGCGAGAGAGATTTGTTTACATAATCATAAAATGAGCCAAATTCCTGAAACTTTATCGTTGCGGCCTCACTGTACAGGCTGGAAAAGTTGGTGGAAAAGCCCGTGTCTTCATTTCCGAAGTAGCGCAGGGAGACCGCATACCCGTTGTGATTGCAATAGGACATAGCGGAGACCAGAGCCTCCATCATGGTGTCCTCCCGGGGCAGAGATGTCTTTGCGTTGTCGATGTACAAGATGGCGGAGCTCTGCTCCGTCTCTCCGAAATTTTTGCTGATCCATTCATTTTTCTTTGCGCTGGCCTTCCAATGGATCCGTCTGTGGCTGTCGGTGGGCTGGTATTTCCTCAAATCGGAGACGATGCTATAGTCCTCGTCCTGTATGTAATTTCTGGAGGCCAGCAAATCGCTGGCTGCGGCATCTAGGGGCAAAAAGGAGATGGGCCGAATCTGGGGGACGACGGTAAAAATGCGTTTTTTACCCAACTTTTGTTTGAATCGAAACAGGCCCAGGAGGTCATAGAACACGATGGCATTGACGCCGACCTCATAGTTCCCTCTGTATTTTGCGCAAATCTGAAATGTGAGCTCCCGGCGTCCCCTGGCGGGGACGGCAAAGTATTGCGCTGTACTGTCTACGGCAAGGGCTGTAGTATCGGCTTGAAAGTGCGCTTTGGCGGAGATACAGGGCAGAAATGAGTTGTTTTTCACGCAGAGCTTGTATTGAACAGGCTCACCCTTTGTGACGTAGTTTGGAGCTAAGGTCTCCGAAACTGTAAAAGTGTCTTTTAGGAACAGAACGTGCCGGCTTTTGCGCTTCTCCACACGGAGGCGGCTCATCAGGGTGAGTATCAAAGAGAGGGGCGGTAGAATGAGCACGGCATAGAGGGCAAAATAGGTCATGGGGTCTTCCTGTATGAGTAAAAGGACGAATGCGCCCACAAGGACCATGCAGTAAATCAAGCGATTTTTCGCCATGGAAACCTCCTATCGGGGGACATCTATACCGGAGACGATTCGCCGTACAATGTCCTGCGCGGCCACGTTCCGCATTTTGGCCTCCCGCTTCAATACGAGTCTGTGCTCAATCACAGGCACGGCCATTTTTATCACGTCGTCGGGTAAGACGTAGTCCCGTTCGTTGTACAGAGCCCAGGCTTGGGCGGCCCGATAGAGACACAGGGTGGTGCGGGGACTCCCGCCCAGGGCCACATCCGGATCCTCTCTGGTCAGCCTGACGATGGCCACGATATAGTCGTTGATGCTGGGATCCACGTGTATCATAGTCACGAGTTCCTGCATCATGGCCAGGGCCTTGGCGTTGGAGACGGCCTGGAGGGCAGAGAGAGGATTTTTCTCTTTAAAGCGGTCTAACAGTGCGCTCTCTTCCTCGGCGGTGGGATAGCCCAGGGAGATCCGCATAAAGAATCGATCCAACTGGGCCTCCGGCAGGGGATAGGTACCCAGGTATTCGATGGGATTTTGGGTGGCGAATACGATGAAGGGCTGGGGGACGGGGTAGGTCCTGCCGTCTACAGTGACCTGATTTTCCTCCATAGCCTCTAATAGGCTGGACTGGGTCTTGGGCGAAGTGCGGTTGATCTCATCGGCCAGGATGATTTGAGCCATAATAGCGCCCTGGCGGTACTCAAATTCCCCGGTCTTTTGATTGTACATGGAGAACCCCATAATATCAGAGGGCAAAATATCCGGCGTAAACTGGATCCGCCGAAAGGAGCAGTCAAAGGACTTCGCAATGGCCGATACGAGGCTTGTCTTGCCCACCCCGGGCATGTCCTCAATGAGCACATGGCCCTTGCATATAAAGGAACAGACGGCCAGCTCAATGGCCTCCCGCTTCCCGATGATGACACGCTCCACATTGGAGACGATATTTCTTAACGAGCGAGAAGCGAGCGTTCTGATTTCAGCAGGGTCTCTTTGCATGAACTATTCCTCCCAGAGCGTAAACTAAAGAACAGTATATCACAATTACTTGGCATGTGCTTATGGAGTTGTTAATTTTACGACGAATTATGCAGGAAAGAAGTTCCATGCGCCTGATTAGCCGTTAATTTACTGTTTTCAGTGGCTCATTTTAATTTTTCAAATAAGACACACAGTTGTCGTATTTCATGTGCTATAATTGCTTTCATTCTCCCCGCCGCAGGCGGGGAGAATGAAAGCAATTATTAAGAGGAGTATCGTATTTATGAATTCTAATACAAGTCAAGTCCCCGGCGAGGGAAAACTTGCCCGGTATTTTCAGTTGCTGTTAGTCGTCGTTGCGGCGGGTAGCATATTCCCGCTGATTTATCTGCGGCACGGGTATGAAGTGACCATCCTAGAAGTATTCAACATGGAGGCATCCCAACTGAATACCATATTTTCGGTAATGGGTATTGTCACTGTCATCGGGTATTTTCCCAGCGGCTATCTCAGTGATCGGTTTTCTGCAAAATGGCTACTGACCATATCCCTGTTTGTGACAGGCGCTATGGGACTCTGGTTTGCGCAGATCCCATCTTTTGCAAATGTGATTGTGATCTATATCATATGGGGCATTTTCTCCATCTTCACCTTTTGGAGCGCGCATTTGAAATTAGTCAAACTCCTGTCCCGCTCCGGGGAGGAGGGGCGGTTCTTCGGCATGTGGGACGGGGGTCGGGGCGTTGTAGAGGCCACCCTGGCCATGGCGGCCCTCTTTATCTTCAGCAATGTGATGGGGGACGGCGGAGGCGGAGAGACGTCCAGGCGGGCACTGGTCGGGGTCATCTACATGTATTCGTTTTTCCTCTTAGCCGTATCTCTCCTTGTGGCGCTCTTTGTCAAAGACGATAAAGAATCTAAGGCGGACAAGGGCGATGCGTTTGGTCTGTCGGGGTTAAAAGAACTGTGCGCAAACAGGCTGATTTTCCTGGTGGGCGGCATCATCTTTATGGGCTACTTTGTATTTTGGACCTTTCGGACCATGAGCAGTTTTATGCAAAACAATCTGGGCGTAACTGCCGTAACAGTGGCCGCAATCATGGTGATTGCACAATGGATGCGCCCCGTAGGCGGAATCCTGGGCGGCTTTTTGGCCGATAGGCTGGGCCGGGCCAATGTGGTCATAGGGACGCTGACCATAGGCTCTATTCTGTTGATTGTGATCGCCTTTTTGCCGGCAGATGTTCCGGTGAATCTGGCTGTTGCTATCATCTTGATCTGTATCACGTTCCTCTGGGCCATACGGGGGACGTATTGGTCCATCTTAGGGGAGTGCAACGTGCGCAATCAGACCATGGGGCTGGCCATCGGTCTCATATCCTTAATCGGGTATCTGCCTGATATCTTCTCTCCCATGGTAAACACCTTGTCCCACCGCATTTTCGGCAGCGAGTGGGGACACAATGGATATTTCGTCATATCCGCCGTATTCGGATTTCTCGGTGTGGGACTGTTGATTTTATTTCGGAAGCGCACGAAAGAATCCGACCGCAAAGAGCAGACGGCCGGATAAAAAAGACAGCGGACGCAGTTCAATCTGCGTCCGCTGTTTTTTATAGTCAACCCACTAGAAAAGCGATGCAAAGATTGGGAGGATATTTTTCGTAGTTCAAAGATGACGACGCAGGCGTGCTTTGTGCCCGGCAAGGAGGAAGATGCAGAACTGCGGAAAATAGACCGCAAGATTTGAATTGTTTTTCTAGTGGGTTGACTATATATGTGCTATATTAGGAGGAAGCCCGCCGTCTCTCTCTTCTGGCCCATAAGGCCGCCCACTCGGCAGCCAGGCGTTCCAGGCCGATGCGGAGGAACCGCATAATGGGATAGGTGGCCACCACAAAGACAATCAACAGGAGCCAAGCCTGTTGTCCCAGGGGATAGATGGAAAATAAGTACCGCAGAAAGGGGACGGAAAACGAGACGATCATGGCGAGGACTACGCCGACGAACAATAGTCTTCTCAGCCGGTTAAAGGGCTGACTCACTTTATAGACCATGAGAATACCCACCGTGCTCATAATGACCAGGCTCATGGTGCTCATCTCCGCGCTGGATAATTCAAAGACGAGAGAGTAGACGATGATACCGGAGACCAGGATTACATTGGTCATTGCCGCCGGGAGGGCGTGGAAAATGACATTTCGCATGAAGTGGCCCTCAATGCGCTTAAAATTCGGCTCTAAGGCCAGGATAAAACCGGGGATGCCGATGGTCAGGCCGCCGATCAAACTCATCTGCATGGGCTGGATCGGCAGGGGCAGGGCGGCGGCGAGGGTAATGAGCGCCAAAAACAGGGCAAAGATATTGCGCACGAGAAACAAGCTGGCGCTCCGCTCCAGGTTGTTGATGACCCGCCGCCCCTCGGCCACCACGGAGGGCATGGCGGCGAAATTGGAGTCCAGTAATACCAATTGGGACACGTGGCAGGCCACATCCGCGCCGGAGGCCATGGCGATGGAGCAATCGGCATCTTTGAGGGCCAATACGTCATTGACGCCGTCGCCTGTCATGGCCACTGTGTGGCCCTGGGCCTTCAGTGCCCGGACTAAGAGCCGTTTTTGTTCCGGTTTTACCCGGCCGAAGACGGTATATGTCTTCGCCGCCTCGTATATCTCCTGGGGGGTAGATAGGGTGGCGGCGTCTACGAACAGCTCTGCGTGTTCGATCCCCGCATCCTTTGCCACCTGGGATACGGTGACGGGGTTGTCGCCGGAGATGACTTTGATCGCCACCCCTTGCTGGGCGAAGTAAGAAAAGGTATCCGGGGCCTCGTCCCGGATCTTATTAGTAAGTAAAATCAGCGCCAGGGGCATGACGGTCCCGACAATGCCCTCCTGTTCCAGATCCCCGTCGTAGAGGGCAAGGAGCAGGACGCGGCACCCCATGGCGGAGTACTCCTCAATGGTATCTTTGTATTTATCGTAGTCGTGGCGGAGGATAAACTCCGGTGCGCCCAAGAGATAGGTCTCATCGTCGGCGTAGGAGACGCCGCCGTATTTTCTGGAGGAGGAGAAGGGGAGCTGCTTAACGGCCCCTTGCATGACAGTCCCTTTAAAATATTTTTGCATGGCGGCCATGGTCTCGTTGTCGGCCCCCATATTGCCCACGTAGTCGCTCATAATCATGCGGATGTCGTCCTCGTTAAATCGGTCATCGCAGAGGGGAACCACGTCTTTGACGGTCATCTTGTTCTCCGTGATGGTGCCGGTCTTGTCCACGCAGAGGACGTCCACCCGGGCCAGGGTCTCAATACAGCGCATCCGCTGAACCAGCACCCGCCGACGGGCCAGGTGTATGACGGAGACCCCAAGGGCCACCGTAGTCAAAAGGTATAGCCCATCTGGGATCATGCCGATGAGATTGGCCACCGTCGGCGAGACGGCGGTGACAATGGATCCGGTCTGGTTGGTCTGGTTAATCAGTTGTAAAATCCCGGTGGGGATTAGGATAATGCCCACAAAGAAGATCAGGCGATTGATGGAGCGGACCATTACAGAATCTTCTTCTTTCCCGCCACTCTTTTTCACCTCAGAGGAAAGGCGGTTGACATAAGAATCTCCGCCCACTTTTTCCAACCGGGCATAACATTTGCCGGATAGAATAAAACTACCGGATAAGAGAAAATCTCCGGGGCGTTTGGTGATCTCGTCGGCCTCGCCGGTGATTAACGCCTCGTTGACCTGGACGCTGCCCTCAATGACGGTGGCGTCTGCGTAGATCTGGTTCCCGGCCCGGAAGACCACCACGTCGTCCCGGACCATCTGGGCGGTGGGCATGACAAACTCCTGCCCGTCCCGGACGACCACGCCCTTAGGGGCGGCCAGGAAGGTCATTTTATCCATGACTCGCTTGCTGTTAAACTCCTGGACGATACCACAGATGATGTTGGTGATGACGATGACGAGAAAGCCCAACTGCTGGAACTGGCCCACCAGAATCACACTGGCGGCCAGGATAAAGAAGATCAGGTTAAAATAGGTGAGTAGATTGCCCAGTATGATTTGCCGGGGCGTCTTAGAGGGCGGGTCCACAGGCGCATTGGTATAGCCGCCCTCGGCACGAACCTTGGCCTCTGCCCGGGTGAGACCTTCGGACGCCGGGGCGTATCTGCGTTCAATATCCATTTTTGGTGCGGGAGCTGGAATGCTGGCTGCCTTGGCCACGGGGATTCACCTCATATGTATCGGGCGATACGGGGATCGCTCTTTGTTTTATCTTTAGTATTGTACCACACTTTTTCGGCGCTGGATAGTAGAATCTGCCACGAGAATGGTTTTATTAAAAACTTGTAATATTATTATGGGACTGCGATACCATCTGTCTCTGTGCCTCCAGATGATTTCCACTTTTTGCTTGACAGGAAAAGGAGGAGCGGCTATAATGGCTATATCTTATAGAAAGGAGTTGCATTAATGATTATCGTGAAGTTTAAGGGTACAGCGAATTAAATAATACGCGGGAAAACGATGCAAGACGGGGGATTGCCCCTGTTTGTCTGGTGTTGCCTGCGCAGACAGGCGACCTACTCGTATTACATAACGATTTACGGCACGGTTTGCATACCGTGTATTTTTTTCGCACAAAAGCTGATAGAAAGATACAAAGAAAGGTCACAGCATATGAAAAATCGTTCTGCCTTTCGTCTGTTCCGCCGATTTATCGACGGCCACAGACGGAGTTTTCTCTGGGCCATGGTCGCTACGGCGGTCAGTATTTTGCTCACGTTCACGGCCCCGCAAATTATCAGATTCACCGTAGACGGCGTCATGGCCGAGGAACTGTCCTTCTTTGGTGGTCTGCAGCAGACGTTGATCTTTGCCGGGTTTGGGATTTTGCTCTGCACGGCGTTGTCCGGCGTGTTTAACTACATATCCCGGATCAATCTGGGCAAGGGAACCGAGGGGATGATAAAAGCCCTCCGGGACACCCTCTTTGCCCATGTGCAAAAGCTCCCGTTCAAGTGGCATGTGGATACCCAGACGGGGGATATTATCCAGCGGTGTACTTCTGACGTGGAAGTTGTCCACCGGTTTATCTCCGCCCAGTTGATTGAGGCCATCCGGACGGTGGTGCTCATTATAGTGGCGTTGGCGCTCATGTTTACCATGAATGTGCATCTGGCTATCTTTGCCGCCATTTTTATCCCCGGTGTGGTGGCCTATTCGGCTCTCTTTTACGCCGGGATCGCCAAACGGTTCCTCAAAGCAGACGAGGCAGAGGGGGCGCTTATGGTGCGGGTGCAGGAGAATCTTACCGGCGTCCGGGTGGTGAAAGCGTTTGGCCGGGAGCGGTTTGAGCTGGATAAATTCCACGAGAAAAACAACGCATTCGCCAAGGCGTGGATTGACCTGGGGTATCTTCTGGGTACCTACTGGGGCCTCGGCGACATTGTCACGGGAATCCAGACCATGGGCGTGGTGATTCTCGGCGCAGTTCTCGCGGTGAACGGGCAACTTACTCTGGGCGAGCTCATCGCATTTATCAGCTACAGCCATATTCTGGCCTGGCCCATCCGGGCGTTGGGCCGCACCCTGTCGGAGATGAGCCAGACCAGCGTATCCGCCAAGCGGCTCCTGGAGATTTTAGACGCAGAACCGGAGGAGGAGCCAGCCGACGCCAAAACACCGGATATGGCCCAAGACGTTACATTCAATCACGTCACGTTCTCCTATCAAAACACGGAAGTGCTCCGGGATTTGAACTTCACGATCCCCAAGGGGTCAGTCTTTGGTATCCTGGGGGCCACGGGCTCCGGGAAGAGTACGATTACATATCTCCTCACCCGGCTCTATGATCTGCCGGAGACCGGCGGCAAAATTACAGTCGGGGGCTGTGATCTCCGGGAGATTGAGCGGAAACACTTGCGCGGGCAAGTGGGGCTTGTCCTTCAGGAGCCGTTTTTGTTCTCCAAGACCATCCGGGAGAACATCGCCATCGCCCGCCCGAAGGCATCTTTCGATCAAATCCGTCAGGCGGCAAAAGTGGCGGACGTGGACGACAATATCATGGCATTCGGCAAGAATTACGAAACCCTGGTGGGAGAGCGGGGGGTGACCTTGTCTGGCGGCCAGAAACAGCGGGTGGCCATCGCCAGAGCACTGCTCTGCAACACGCCCATTCTCATCTTTGACGACTCCCTCTCCGCCGTGGATATGGAGACAGACGCAAAAATCCAGGCCGCCCTCCGGGAGCGCACTCGTGGTGCCACGGTAATTATCATCAGCCACCGGGTCTCCACCCTTATGCACGCCGAGCAGATTCTGGTGCTGGACGAGGGTAGGCAGGTGGAGATGGGGGATCACAAGGCCCTGCTCCAGCAGGGCGGTATCTACAGCCGGGTCTATCAGCTCCAGAGCCAGGCCGAGAGAGGGGAGGTGCTGTAATGGAATACGATCAAATCCCGCAACAGCAATCCTTCAGTATTGCCACCTGGAAACGGCTGGGGCCGTTTCTCAAGCCCGTGCGGGGCCGGGTCATTGTGGCACTTGTGCTGATCTTGCTAACCGCCGTCACCGACGTGCTTTTACCGCTTTTCACGAAATACGCCGTGGATTGGTTTATCGTACCCCAGACCATCAGCGGAATTGTACCCTTTACCCTGGCATATCTGGCCGTCATTGCGGCCCAGGGGGTTCTTGTCATCTTCTTTACCCGACACTGCATGGTGGTGGAGATGGAGATGGGTCGTCAGATGCGGACAGCTTGTTTTACCCATCTGCAAAAGCTCTCCCTGACCTATTACAACCAGACTCCCGTGGGCTATATCCTGGCCCGGGTCATGAGCGACACCGACCGAATCAGCAGCATTGTGGCCTGGGGGATTATCATGATTTTCTGGGACATTATGTTTATGATCGGCATTATCACTTCCATGTTCATCTTGGAGTGGCGGCTGGCCCTGATTATCATTTTCATTATGCCCATTATCGGCGGGGTCACGTTCTTTTTCAAGAGCCGTCTGCTCAAAGCCAACCGGGAAATTCGCTCCGTCAACGCCAAGATCATCGGTGCGTACAACGAGGGGATCACCGGGGCCAAGACCTCCAAGACCCTGGTCATCGAAGACCAGCTTACCGGCGAGTTCTCCGGTGTGACGGAGAAATTCTTCTCCGCACGAATGCGGGAGACCCGTTTAAACGCCGTATTCATCCCCCTGGTGGTCATGATCGGCTCTATCGCCGCGGCGTTGATCCTCTATCAGGGCGGCCACATGGTCATGGAGGACGTGCTGGCCCTGGGCACCTTGTCCGTGTTTCTCTCCTACGTTCTCGTAATCCTGGAGCCGGTACAGCAGATGGCCCGGATATTCTCCGAGTGCCTCGCGGCCCAAGTCAACATTGAGCGGGTGGGGGATCTTCTGTCCCAAGACGAGCGGATCACAGACACCCCGGAAGTCCAGGCCAAATACGGGGATATCTTCACCCCGAAACGGGAGAACTGGGAGCCCATCCGGGGGGATATCCGCTTTCAGGAAATCTGGTTCAAATACCCGGACGGGGATGAGTTTGTGCTGGAAGATTTTAATTTGGACATCCCGGCAGGCACCACTGTGGCCATCGTGGGCCAGACAGGGGCGGGGAAGAGCACCCTGGTCAATCTGGCCTGCCGGTTTTTGGAGCCCACCCGGGGCAAAGTGCTCATCGACGGGAGAGATTATAAGGAGCGGAGCCTGCTCTGGCTCCAATCCCGGCTGGGCTATGTATTGCAGAACCCACATCTCTTCTCCGGTACGGTCATGGAGAATATCCGCTACGGCAAGCTGGATGCCACGGACGAGGCGGTCATAGCGGCGGCGAAACTGGTCTCCGCCGACCGGGTAGTGGATAAATTGGAAGACGGCTATAATACCCAGGTGGGGGAGGGCGGTGACCGGCTCAGTACCGGGGAGAAACAGCTCATCTCCTTCGCCCGGGCCGTATTGGCGGACCCGCCCATCTTCGTACTGGACGAGGCCACTAGCTCTATCGACACGGAGACCGAGGGGCTGATTCAAAACGCCATCAGCCACATCCTCCAAGGCCGTACCAGTTTTATCATCGCCCACCGCCTATCCACCATCCGCCACGCCGATCTGATCCTGGTGGTGGAGGAGGGTAAGATCGTCGAGCAGGGCAGTCACGACCAACTCATGGCGAGCCGGGGCCGGTATCACGGGCTGTATACCACTATGATGCTCCGAGAGGAGACGGATCTGCACGGATTTTGGCCCGATGAGGATGAGGCCGAGGAATAGTCCTGTAGGATAGTACGACCCCGGCGCATTGCGCCGGGGTCGTTTGTCGTCATATGTAGGGATTAGAAGAAGCCCGTCAAAAAGTTTATCTTGGAAAGTTCATTATATTCGGTGGGATTTTGGTGTTTTGGGAATAAAATTACGCCGTAGCGAGATCGTTGGAGGGGTTGATACATGGGCGTTTGCGGGGATATGGGGGAGGGAAAGCCCGTCAAAAGGTATAGGTTTTGACGGGTCATTGTTAATGTACAATTTAGCACAAAAATCTTGCAAAAACAAGCTGTTTTTTCAAATTTCTAGAAAAACTGAAACCGACCTTTCGGTGGGAAGGCAATTATCAAAACCTATGGGTTTTGGCGGGAGTGCGTTTTGTTACGCACTGCAAAAGCGAGAAACTACATAACTTCCCGCCGGAAAGGAACATGTAAGGTCATGGAAATTATACGGTATAGCATTTGATGGCGGAAGCGACTACATAAGGTCATCACCGCATTGGCTCGGCATACTACAAAGCGAGGCGGCGAAAGAAACAGAGGCGAATATTGTACCTGTTGCAATTCAACTGGTCGGTGAAGAATATTGCGTCATAATCGGTGAGAAATTTGACTATCGCCGCATATCTACTCGGATCCGGGGCGGGGTCATTTTTCTGTCCCCCACATCCTACCCCCCAATCTCCGTCACACACCCAAACCGATATCCCATCTCCTGATACTTCTCAATCAACTCCGCCATAATCTCCGCATTGGTCGCAGAGGTATTGTGGAGCATCACAATCGCCCCGGGGTGAATCCGTGGGATCAGCTTGTCGAAGGCCTGCTGCTTACTGGGTTGGGCGTCTACGTTCCAGTCCACATAGGCCAGGGACCAGAACAGGGTGGTATAACCCAGCTCCTGGGCCAATTTTAGATTTTCTGCACTATATTTTCCGTTGGGCGGGCGATAGAGCTTTGCCATGGGCTTGCCGATGATCTCCTCATAGTGTCGCTCCACCTCCTGGAGTTCCGCCTGAAATCGCGCCCGATCCGTGATGGCAGACATGTCCGGGTGGCGCATGGTGTGGTTGCCGATGGTATGCCCCTCCTCCACCATGCGGCGGATCAGATCGGGATTGTCTCTGATATACGTACCCACGAGAAAAAAGGCCGCCGGGATCTCGGCGGCCTTCAGGGCGTCTAAGACCGGCGGGGTGTTGCCGTTTTCAAATCCGGCGTCGAAGGTGAGATAGATTACCTTTTCGGCGGTATCGCCTACAAAATAGGCGTTCCACTCTAAAAGCGCCTCCGGCGAGGCGTTGCCGATAGGCGTCTCGCCCGGAGTAGGGAAAGAGAGACCCCAGTTTTCGCTTTTGGCCAGGGCGGGTGTGGTTCCGGTTGCAATCAGAATGGCCGCCAGAAGCAGGCCCACAAGAAATCGCTGCATATATATTGCTCCTTGTATGTGAAAATTTACCCTTAGGATTTACAAAGTGTCAGAAAATACTCCTGACATGAATTGGCTGAATCTCCACAGGCCAAATCCGCCATATTAGAAATATGCGAATTTTTAATCAAAGAGGTACTATATGTGCAAACGATTACTTGCATTGATTTTGGTTCTGACGCTGCTCCTCCCCGGCGGCACGGCTGCGGCGGACGACTATATAAAATGGGTTGATTTCGACGTGCCATACTGCGCACTGGTCACGGCCCTGGAGCACGATATCCAGACCTATGGTACGGATATTCACTTAAACTGGATTGAACTCCTGGCCGCAGTGGCCGCCCAGCTGGGCGGAAATTTTTCTCACTATAAAAAAAAATCCTTGGACAACCTAGCCCAGCGACTGCTATCCGGAGAGAAAATAGACGACATAACATCAAATTTAAAGCAGTATGAACACTATGTGAGCGCATATTCTGCTGTTTTGGGCGAGTTTGTCGGCCAGCACCGGGTACGGATGCCGGATCCCCATGATCCGGAGAAACGCATCTGGGAAAACCGATACGGCCTGAAGGCCTATCACCCTATTGCGGAGGGATTTGGCTTTAATCACTTTGACGATTTCGGCACGGGCCGCTCTTACGGCTATCGTCGCCGCCACCTGGGTCACGACCTGTTTGGCTCTGTGGGTACGCCTATTGTGGCGGTAGAGAGCGGTACAGTAGAGGTCATGGGCTGGAATCAATACGGCGGCTGGCGGATCGGGATTCGCAGTTTTGACGGCCTGCGGTACTACTACTACGCCCACTTACGGCAAAATCGGCCCTACCACTGTGAGCTCGCAGAGGGCCAAGTGGTCAGGGCGGGAGACGTAATCGGCTATATGGGACGCACGGGGTATAGCAGGGAAGAAAACGTGAACGGAATCAAACAGACCCATCTCCACTGGGGGATGCAACTTATCTTCCACCCGGATCAAGAGGAGGGGCCGAAAGAGATATGGGTAGACCTCTACAACATCACCCGTCTGCTGTACCGGAACCGCAGTACGACCTATCGGGTAGCGGAGACAAAAGAATTTTATCGAACGTATGACTTCGACGAGCCGAATTTATTCGGAAAAGTGTGACTAAAGATAGAGAACGGGGACGGTTCCTGTGAACCGTCCCCTGTTGTATGTATCAAAATTTTCACTCGTAGCTATCGAAACGCGTGTTCCGGCAGGGCGTTTGGCAATTGGAGTGCAACCCAGTTCCGGGCGGCGCTGGGCTGGGAGTTGGTGGCGATTTGTATGGCGTTGAAGAACCAGGTGGTTTGATCTGTGTTATCGCTCCACATGCGCATGGTCGCAGGGTTGATATTATCCATGGTTCGGCCCAGAACACGATTTGTAAGGACGGCAAATTCGGCACGGGTGATGTGGCGATTGGGGTTGAAATGTCCGGTTTGATCGCCCTCCATCCAGCCAAGCCAACTGACCAGATTGATCGCATCCCTGCCCCAGTTTCCGGCGATGTCTGGGAATCGGTTCACAGTTCCCTGATACCGCATACTTGGATCCAGAAGGCGGGACATAATGACGGCGGCCTCCGCTCTGGTAACGGGCTGTGCCGGGGAAAACTGTGTCTGTGACGTCCCGTTCATCAGCCCGGCTCTGTGTACTGTGGAGATGCCGTTGGAGAACCATTGGCCGCCATTGTTCGGTACATCCTGGAACGGGTTGCTCCGTGTCCAATTGGTTGCCCGACTCTCATCGGACAACATGCGGAGGAGGACAGATGCCATCTCGGCACGGGTGATGGGGCCGAGATTGATGCGATCACTGCCGTCTCCCACCATATAGGCGTAGTGTATGTCAGTGAGGATGAGATCCTCGCGGAAGATTGGTTCACGACTCTGTTCCCACCTGGCGTAGAGGGTATGAGAGATGGACTGTGTTATAACAGTTGTCGAGGTGACGCGGCTTCCACCGGTGGCGGCGGTGTACCAGGCTACGAAAGTAAAGCCCGTGCGGGTCGGATTGGTAATCTGCCCCAGCACATCGGCGTAGGTGGCGCCTGAATAGGCGTATTGGGTCTGCGCGGCGGGGAGGCCGCCGTTTCCGTTGAAGGTTACGACAATGGGCGAAAGTTCCAGCGCGCCAGGGGATTGGGTGCTGTTGGCGTCCGGCTCTGCGGCTGCAAAGGTTGCAGGGATTAGGAGCCCAATGAGAAGACAGATCAATAAAATACGTGAGAACCGCTTCATACGAATACCCCCTTTTTACACAAAATCATCCTTTTCAAGTGGTTTGACTATAAAACTACACAGGGTAAGTATGACAGAACCTTGCGGTTTTGTCAATATTGTCAAATGCTTTTTCTGAAAACTGCCGGAAAAACCGTCAAGCATTGTAGTAGTATAGAAAAATAAGTATGCAGACGGAACAATTTGTGGTATAATTCGTCTGAATATACAATACCAAGAAAACTATTTTTCTCGCCCCAGTATGAGGCAATGTTACTTTTAGCGTTATTTTTTATGTTTTCCCCGCGGTCGGCGGGGAAGACATAAGGCGATTTTTTTCGGTTGGGGGAATTTCATGGATCAACAACTGGAGGACCTGCTCCGGGCTCTGGACGGCGCCTCTCTTGAGTCGCAGATCGGGATTATGGAGAACGTGTTTCATACGTACATCTTTATCAGCCGCTTTATCCTGCCCCTGCTCGCGGCTGTGATTATATTTCGCGCCCTGAAAAGCCTGCTCCGGGAATCCTATGAGCCGGAGGTCTGGGCGTATTTGAGTTTGCCCAACGGCTCCCGGATGGCGCTGTACCACTGGGAGAACACCATCGGCAGGGCGCGGAACGCCGATGTGGTGCTAAACTATCCCACCCTGAGCCGCAGCCATCTGGCCCTGATCCGAGACGATAAGGCCTGTTGGACGGCAATTGACCTCGGTTCCAAAGCCGGCGTGACGGTCAACGGCAGCCCCTTAGACGGAAAGGCCCGGGTTGAGCAAGGCGATGTACTGGGCTTAGGCGGGATAGAGGTGGCCCTCTTAGACCTGCACCCGGAGGAACGTGCCGCCCAAAGCCATTACCGCACCAAGCCGGGCCGATGGATCACCCCGTCGGGGACGTTCTTTTTTGTCACACTGTTCCAAGTATTGTTGATGCTCCAGCACGTTGCCTCCAGTTTTCCAGATGTGAATCCGCAGGTTCCCATGGGCTTTTTCGCCCTGACTGGGATCATGTGGGGGTATTTCTTTTTCATCCGGGCCCTGCGCCGGACAGGGTTTGAGGTCGAGGCCATCGCTTTTTTCCTCACCAGCATCGGGCTCTCCATCATTGCCGGCAGATTTCCGGATGAGATGATGCGGACGGTCTTTTTGGCCTTTGCCGGTCTCGTGGTTTTCTTTGTCCTCTGCTGGATTCTGCGGGATTTGCGCTGGGCAAAGCGGTTCCGCTGGCCCATCGCCCTGGGCGGTGTCCTCTTTTTGGCAATTGGATTCATCTTCGCCGAATATCAGTTTGGGGCCAGACGGTGGATTGAACTATTCGGAATCACGATCCAGCCCGCAGAATTTGTCAAGGTGGCCTTTATTTTTGCGGGTGCCGCTACCCTGGAACGCCTCTTTACCCGGCGGAACTTGTTTATGTTTATCGCCTATGCCGGCATGTGTGTGGGCATCTTAGCCCTGATGAACGATTTTGGTTCGGCGGCTGTGTTTTTTACGGCCTTTCTGATTATCGCATTTCTCCGCTCCGGAGATATGGCGACTATCTCCCTGGCCCTCGCGTCTCTGGTCCTCGCCGCTATGCTGGTGCTGACCATCCGTCCCCACGTAGCTTATCGGTTCGATACCTGGGGGAACGTCTGGGCTGACCCCTGGGGGCGCGGGATGCAGCAGGCCCTCACCATGTCCTACACCGCCAGCGGAGGACTCTTTGGTCTGGGGGCCGGAAACGGATCCCTCAGCCGGGTATTTGCGGGCTATACGGATATGGTGTTCGGCGTAATGGCGGAGGAGTTGGGGTTGATTGTGGCCATCCTCGCCGTGGTGGCGATCTTTATCTTAGGCGTGTTCGCCATCCGGTCCTCGGCAAATGCCAGGAGCAGTTTTTACGTCATCGCCGCCGGTGCCACGGTGACTATGTTTATGACTCAAGTCATCCTAAATGTATTCGGCTCTCTGGATATTATCCCCTTTACGGGAATTACGTTCCCATTCGTATCACGGGGTGGATCAAGTATGATCACCAGTTGGGCCATGCTGGCCTTTATCAAGGCCGCCGATACCCGGCAGAACGCGAGCCTTGCCATCAAATTGGGCAAAAGAGTCAAAGGCGTACCGGAGGCGGGGGACTATTATGACGACAGCGACTACGGGGACGATGAAGCCTACGAGGACGACTATTATGAATATGAAGATGATGTTTACGAGGACGAGGCGTTTGCCGAACCCTTAGAGGGCGGCGTAGATCCCCGGTATTTCAATCAAACACCGGACATACAGTACAACGATGACAGCGCAGACCCCCGCTACTTTGGCGGCCACTGGGAGGACCGGCGATGAAAAAAGTAAAACGGCGCAGCTATTCTATCCTGTTGCTGGTCTTTTTGGCCATGGCGTTCATGGTGATCTTTCTCTTCCGGTTGGCGGCAGACGGGAACGCCTGGGTGACGTTTCCCTCCAATCAAAACGTATTCAGCGGCGGACTTTTGAGCACGGGATCTGTCTACGACAGAAATGACATTCCCTTAGCCGAGACCAGGGACGGTGTGTTTCGTTTTAACGACAACCCAGAGATCCGGCGGGCTACCCTCCACGTATTGGGGGATCGGCGGGGCAGTATCGGCACCGGAGCTCTCACTTTCTATGCGGATAAGCTGATCGGCTATAATCTGGTCAACGGGGTCTACTCCTTTGACGGGAACGGCGGTTCCCTGACATTGACAGTAGACGCGGAGCTCTCCCGTGTGGCATACTTAGCATTGGCGGGCCGCCATGGTTCCGTGGTGGTCATAAACTACGAGACCGGGGAGATATTGACCAGCGTTTCCACTCCCACTTTTGACCCGCTCAGCCCGCCGGAGGTTGTAGAGGGGGATCCGCGATTCGACGGCATATTTATCAATCGGGGATTCTCATCCTCGTTTGTCCCGGGCTCCATCTTCAAAGTCGCCACGGCGGCGGTAGGCCTGGACACGTTTGCCGATGCCGCCACCCGTCAATACGTATGTCAGGGCGTCTTCCAAGTGGGGGGGAGCCGTGTCACCTGCCTTGGCACCCACGGGTCGATCAGTATGGAGCGAGCGCTGGGGGTCTCTTGTAACATCTACTTCGCCCAACTGGCCCTGGATCTGGGGGGCAATACCCTCCAGCGCTATACGGAGCAATTTGGCCTGACCACCATACACAACGTAGATGGTATCCGCATCGCCCCGGGCAATTTTGTCGCGGCGGAGGCGAATACCCCGGCCCTGGCCTGGTCCGGGGTGGGACAGAGTGAAAACTTGACAAATCCATTGAGTATGGCCCGATTCATGGGGGCCGTCGCCAACGGCGGAATCCCCGTAGAACCCAGGATTCTAGAGAGCACCGGCAGCTTGATCCCGCGGCGGAACGAACCTGTCATGGGAGAGCGGGTTTTGCCCGTCCACGTGGCGAACGAACTGGCGATTATGCTCCGCAGCATCGTACCCGTCTACTATCCCGGGCGCTTCCCCGACCTGGCCGTGGCGGGGAAGACCGGTACGGCGGAAGTAGGGCAGGGCCTCGGTACTCACGCCTGGTTTGCGGGGTTCTTAGATGATCCCAGCCACCCCTATGCCTTTGTGGTTCTGGTGGAACACGGCGGCGGCGGCCTCGCCGTTGCGGGGGCCGTTGCAAACACGGTGCTCCAGGCGGCAGTGCGGTAGTAGTTATTTAGACATATATCACTCCGGGAGGAACCAAAAACATGGAACAGGTTGTGCAGAGAGAAAGAACTTCACGAAGAAGGTCCAGACAGCCAAGTGTATTTCGGCGTATGGCGCTGTTTCCTTTGGCTATTTTCTATATGGAACTGGTGTTGCGCCTGTGGAGTGCCCAGTCCTTTTGGGGAGTTGGGATACTCTACGCCCTCCTGTTCTCTGTGGGGGCCGGGATGATCTGCAATCTCCTCACCAGCTTGCTTCCTATGCGGGCAGGACAGATAGCGCGTTGGGTGCTCCTGTGGATGTTTACTCTTTTCTTTGGCGTCCAGGTGATTTTCTATAGCGTTTTCCGCACCTATATGGAGCTTGGCGCCCTGGGTATGGTGGGGAACGTTGCCGATTTCTCATTGGAGGCAGTGCAAGGCTTTTTCAATAACTTGCTCCCCGTTTTTCTGCTCTTTTTCCCTATAGCGATCTGCCAGGCGAAGAAATCCATGCGGCGGCGTCCGATTCGGCAGAAAGAATTGCTTCAGGCCGCCATTGTTACGGTGTTACTACATGTGCTTGTCATCGGCTCTATTATACAACCGTGGAATAGATCGGAAGACTTCTACCTGACCCGGCGGGCGATCTATCAAGAGCAGTTTTCTCTGAATTTGGCCGCAACAGAGTTTGGCCTCCTCACCGCTACACGGCTGGACCTGTTCGACAGACCCGAGGTGGATGTGGCCGGAGCCTTGGCCATAATCGACCAGGAGGAAGAGAAGCCGGACGAGCCGGAGCCTGTGGATGTCGGTGTTCCCCGAGCCACACCTGAGCCCACGCCGGAACCGGAGATCGAGTTCGGCTACAATATCTTAGACATCGACTTTGAGGCCCTTATGGAGACGGAGACCCGGGCATCCATCCTGGAGATGCACGAATTTTTCTCCCGGCGGACTGGGACACGGCAAAATGAGTTCACCGGCATGTTTGAGGGCAAAAACCTGATCTGGATCTGCGGCGAGGCCTTCCACACCCTGGCCATCCATCCGGAGATTACCCCGACCCTCTATCGGATGAGCACGGAGGGGTTCATCTTTACTAATTTCTACACCCCGGATACGGGTTTTTCCACCACCGGCGGCGAGTTCGGCACCCTATTTGGCCTGATTCCCACACAGCGCCACGCCTTCCAGGATTCCCACACCAATTATCTGCCCTTTGCTTTCGGCAATATGTTCCGCGAGATGGGTTATGTCACTTTTGCCTACCACAATCATACACATACCTTTTATCGCCGAGATCTCTCTCACCCCAACATGGGTTACATCTTCCGTGCCGTTGGAAACGGCTTAGATATCACCCGCCAGTGGCCCGCCTCTGACGTGGAAATGATTCAGGACTCCATCGGAGATTTTATCAATGAAGAGCGGTTCCACGTCTACTACATGACCGTCAGCGGACACTTGGAGTATAACTTCTTTGGCAACAATATGGCCTTCCGCCATCGGGAATCTGTAGAGCACCTGCCCTATTCCACCGGGCCGCGGGCGTTCCTCGCCACCCAGATGGAGCTGGATTTGTCCATGCAGTATCTCATAGACGCGCTGGACGCCGTGGGCCAGTTGGAAAATACCGTATTTGTCATCTCCGGCGACCATTACCCCTACGGCCTAACCCATGCGGAGATGGAGGAACTGGGCGACCGGGCCCTCCCGGAGCCCATCATTGACGTACACCACAGCGCACTAATCATCTGGAGTGCATCTATGACGGAGCCCGTGGTAGTGGAGACCTTCGGTTCCTTTTATGATGTGATGCCCACCCTGGCGAATTTATTCGCACTGCCCTTTGATTCCCGCCTTGTTATCGGCACAGACCTCCTGTCAGATGCGGAGCCCTTCGTCCCCTTCGCAAGCCGGAGCTGGGTCTCCCAGCTGGGGAGATTTAATTCCCGAACGGGGGAGTTCACCCCTCACCCCGGAATCGACCCGGCGGATATCCCGGAAAACTACGTCCAACAGATGCAGGCACGGTTTGTGATAGAAGAACACTTCTCCGGCCAGATCATGACCCACGACTACTACCGGATCGTGCTAGGAAACAGGTAAGGTCTTGTACAGCTCCTTTACATTTGCTATAATAGCCGCATATATGCGGCTATTATTATATTTTTGTACAAAAATGTTTTTTCGTATTTCCCCGCCGCAGGCGGGGGAAATACAGCAAAATTTCTCACTTTTAAGGGGGCGCTAACATGGGAATGACTATGTCACAGAAAATCCTGGCGGCCAAGGCGGGCCTGGATATTGTCCGGCCGGGAGATTTGATCGAGGCGAAGCTGGACCTTGTCTTGGGCAACGATATCACTACGCCTGTTGCGGTAAAAGAGTTTGACAAGTTCGGCTTTACCAAAGTCTTCGACAAGGACAAGATTGCCATTGTCTTAGACCACTACACCCCCTGTAAGGACATCGCCTCCGCCGAGCTCTGCGCCACAGCGAGAGAGTTCGCCAGCCGGTTTGACATCACCCACTTCTACGATGTGGGGACCATGGGGATCGAACACGCCCTGCTTCCGGAGAAGGGGCTCACCGCCCCCGGCGAGCTCATCATCGGCGCCGATTCCCACACCTGTACATACGGGGCCTTGGGCGCATTTTCCACCGGGGTAGGCAGTACGGATATGGCCGCCGGGATGATTAAGGGCTCCCTGTGGTTCAAAGTTCCCGCCGCCATCCGCGTGGTGCTGACGGGGCGTTTGCACCCCTATGTCAGCGGTAAGGATGTGATCTTGCATCTCATCGGCCTCATCGGTGTGGACGGGGCCCTGTATCAGTCCCTGGAGTTCACCGGAGACGGGGTCGGGAACCTGACCATGGATGACCGGTTCACCATTGCCAATATGGCCATTGAGGCCGGGGCAAAAAACGGGATTTTCCCCGTAGATGACCTGACCCTGGCCTATATTAAAGATCGGGTGGATCGGGACTATCAGATATTTACCGCCGACCCCGATGCCGAGTACGAGAGAGAAGTGGTCATTGATTTTAACCAACTCAAACCCACCGTGGCCTTGCCACATCTGCCCTCCAACACCAAGACCGTGGATCAGGTGCAGGGGATGCGGATTGACCAGGTAATCATCGGCTCCTGCACCAACGGCAGGATGGAGGACATGCGGGTGACTGCGGAGATTTTCCGGGGCAAGACCGTGGCCAAGGGCGTGCGGTGTATCATCATCCCCGCCACCCAGGAGATTTACCGCCAGTCCATCGTAGAGGGGCTGATGGAAATCTTCATCGATGCCGGAGCCGCCGTCTCTACGCCGACTTGCGGGCCGTGTATCGGCGGACACATGGGCGTCATGAGCGCAGGGGAGCGCACCGTGGCGACGACGAACCGCAATTTCGTGGGCCGCATGGGACACGTCACGTCGGAGATCATCCTGGCCTCACCCGCCGTAGCGGCGGCCTCGGCCATCGCCGGGGTGCTGACCGGGCCGGAATAGGAAAAACCTCCTTTTTCAAAGGAGGTGGCAGAGCGAAGCTCTGACGGAGGATTACACCATGCCAAGTATCCACTACATATCCGATGACAAAACTCTGGATGTAAATACGTTCATACACATGGCAAATCAAGTGTGGCCGGGAACGTACCATAGACAGTACACGCAGGAAGCGCTGGATAAAACAATCAATACCACTGCTTGGGATAACGAGAAACTTGTGGGCTGCGTGCGAATATTAACCGATGGATATTTCTTTGGTACAGTCACTGAACTTCTTGTTTTGCCCGATTACCGGAGACAGGGGATTGGGGAACAGTTGATGTCCCTTGCCTTTGAAACATCGCCGACCTCACTGTTCTTTGGAGCGCAACCGGAGGCGGTGGAGTTTTACGAAAAGCTCGGTTATGAGAAATCACTGCAATCTTTCCACAGAAAGAAACCCCGGAGAGAGTAACTTCCACAGAAAGGACGAACCACACCATGCCAAGTATCGAAAACGTCAACGTATACGGCCTGGACGAGAGCATCTACCGTAGCGCATATCCCATGTTCAAGCAAGCCCCCACGCGGGACGAGTTCCTGGCCGCGGTCCAGGAGATTCGCACGGCGCGGGAGGCGGGGGAGATGGAGAATCCCCATCTGAAACGGGCGGTCCAGTTGGCCAATGCCAAGGGGGGCGGGCATAATCAATATCTGTCCGGGATCACGGTCACTTTTGATATGACCATCTCCAACAAGGCCTGGGTGGAGGCGGAGCGGTATCGGTTTTTGACCTTTATCTCCTCCATGAGTAGTATGCACCGGGCGGCGTTTTTCGCCATCGGGGAATCTTGCAATCCAGCCACCAGCAGGGAGGCCATCGCCGCTGCCGAGGCCCTCCAGAAGATATACAACGAGATTGACGGCACCGCCGATCCGGAGGGGAAGAAGGCGGCGTATCTGGATCTCCTCTACAGCGTCCCGGCCGGATTTGAGCTCATGGCGGGGATGATTACAAACTATCGCTGTCTCCGCAACATCTACGAACAGCGCCGCAATCACCGTCTCCCGGACTGGCATGTGGTCTGCGATTGGATCGAGACCCTGCCCATGGCCGGAGAACTCATTATCCCGGCGTTACATTCCAGATAACAGAAAGGACAGGTGCGCAACATGACCACAGGCACAGTATTCCGTTACGGGGACAACGTAGACACCGACGTGATTATTCCCGCCAGATACTTAAACGACCCAGACCCGGCGGCCCTGGCCCGGCACTGCATGGAGGATATCGACCCGGATTTCGCCAAAAATGTCCGGCCCGGTGATATTATTGTTGCGGGGCGGAACTTTGGTTGCGGTTCCTCCCGGGAGCACGCGCCGTTATCCATTAAAACTTGCGGCGTGACCTGTGTCATCGCCAAGAGTTTTGCCCGGATTTTCTACCGGAACTCTATCAATATCGGATTCCCCATTCTGGAGTGTCCCGAGGCGGTGGACTGCATTTCTGCCGGAGATCAGGTCAGTGTGGACTTCGACAGCGGCACCATCCGCAACGAGACCACGGGGGAGACTTTCCAGGCCACGGCATTTCCGCCTTTTTTGCAAAATATCATCCGCCACGGGGGACTTTTGGCCTCCATCAAAGCGGAGGGCATATAATCATGGGCCAATATCAAATTGCCTTGTTACCCGGTGACGGCATTGGCCCGGAGGTGCTCCGGGAGGCCGTGAAAGTCTTGGATGCCGTGGGATCACGCTACGGCCACACCTTTTTTCAGCGCACATATCTCGTGGGCGGCGCCGCCACGGATGCCTACGGTGTGCCATATCCCGCCGCGACTTCGGATGGTCTAAAATCTGCTGATGCAATCCTGCTGGGCGCCGTAGGCGGCCCAAAATGGGATGATTTTCCTGTCCATCTGCGACCTGAAAAGGGGTTGTTGCAGATGCGTCAGGATCTGGGCCTCTATGCCAATCTGCGTCCCGCCGTCCTGCGCCCCGCCCTACAGAGTGCCTGTCCCCTCCGGGCGGAAACAGCGGCCCGGGGCTTTGACATCATGCTGGTCCGGGAGCTAACTGGGGGCATCTACTTCGGCAAGCGGGATCGCTTCCAGACACCGGATAGGGGAGAGGTGGCCTCTGATCTCTTAGAATACAGTGAGATGGAGATTGAGCGGATCGGCCGCCGGGCCTTTGAGCTGGCCATGCTGCGGCGGAAACATCTGGTCAGCGTGGACAAGGCCAATGTCTTGGAGAGCTCCCGCCTCTGGCGCGCCGTCATGCACCAATTGGCGGAGGCGTATCCGGAAGTCTCCTACAGCGACATGTACGTGGACAACGCCGCCATGCAGCTCATCCGTGACCCCGCCGCATTTGACGTCATCGTGACAGAGAACATGTTCGGCGACATCCTCTCCGACGAGGCCAGTATGATTACGGGTTCTATCGGCCTGCTACCGTCCGCCAGTATGGGGGATACGGCCCCGGCCCTCTATGAGCCCATCCACGGCTCCGCCCCGGATATTGCGGGGCAGGATAAAGCCAATCCTATCGCCGCTATCCTATCTGTGGCCATGATGCTGCAATATTCGCTGGCGCTCTCAAAAGAGGCCCAGGCGATTGAACAGGCCGTGGATCATGTCTTGGAGGCGGGATACCGCACCGCCGATATGGCCGGCGGAGAAAAGATTGTGGGTGCGGCAAAAATGGGGGATCTGGTAGCGGCGTATTTGGCTTAAAATATTGCAAATCAGAGTCCATAGATAACCCTTAAAGACAAGGCGAATTTACGCCTTGTCTTGATTTTTGTCTTTTTGACGTTCACCCCTTGACTTCTATATCGTACTACGCTATAATCACTGTAGCGTAGTACGATATAGAGAGCGGTGGTCGTTTGGATAAGAGAATACAAAGGTTTTATGTTCCTATGACAGAAACCAGTTTTTATATTTTGTTTGCATTGCAAAATGAAATGCATGGCTACGGCATGATGCAATATGTAAAGGAACTAACAGATGATGAAGTTGTGTTGGGTGCAGGAACGGTATATACAAGTTTTAATAAAATGGAACATGACGGCTTAATCACTATGACACGAACAGAAAACAATCGAAAATTTTACATCATTACTGAATTAGGCAAAGAAGTATTGCGCCTTGAAATCAAACGCATAGAAAGGCTTTACAAAAACGTAACGCAAGGGGCGAGAAATAATGAGCGACC